>JADMIO011678425.1_pt1 | contig 122252 bp, 97 predicted proteins | sample 8958161 | NCBI WGS metagenome assembly JADMIO01 (sample SAMN16585339, study PRJNA669376) | soil metagenome | isolation source: Crop rotation soil | place: USA: Cullars Rotation, Alabama | collected 2011 | reverse complement strand
TCTTGACGAACCTTCGTGGTAAATCGAAGGGGTGGCCGGGGCTGGAGCGCTTTGGGCGAAGCCCCGGTACGGTACTCGCCACGAAGAGGATTCCTTCACAACACATTCGCACATGGGTAGCCGGTTTTGGTACCAGCCCGAAAGTCTTGCTCTTCCCTTCTTGATGAACCTTCTTGGTAAAGCAAACGGGTGGCCGGGGCTGGAGCGCTTTGGCGAAGCCCCGGTGCGGTACCCGCCCGACGAGGATTCCTTCATAACGCATAGGTGGTACGCTCTACTTCGCCAGTTCCAGCGTCTGCCAAAGACTGGGATCGCTGGCGACGGGAAATTCAGTACCCACGGCCAGCGACTGCTCGCCAAGTTCTGCGTCTCGAACGAGGTAGTGGAAGCCGAGTCGGTTGAAGTTGGCAGGGTCAAACCCGACAAGCGTCGACGCAGCGAACCAGGCTTCGAGCAAATAGCCGTCGTCACGGACCTCGGATTTGAGTTGCACCTGCGAGACATCGGTCGGGGTAGACTCTTCGCGAGCCCGTGCCAACGGGACCTGGATGACGACAGGAGATGTCTTGCGAGCGCCGCCGGTGGGCATCACGCAGAACTGGTGGCAGAATCGAGTAGCTCGGTGAACGCCCTGCGTATTGCGGGTATCGATCCACACAGTCATGCCGTCGGAAGTGATGAAGGAACCGGGCGAACAGTCTGGCTTTCGCTTCTTACCGCGGACCTCGGCACTGATCGCCAGGCCCGTGGAATTCCAGGCCATGCGGATTTCGGCAAAGTCCTGTTTGCCATCAAGTTCGCAGATCGACGGCAGCCGACAGTTTTCGGGTAAGTCCAGAAGGCCGCCCGATTTCTTGGGAAGCGATGCAATCTGAGGGATCGCAAACGACCAGCGGAACAGGAAGCCGGGGGAGACAAGCTGGTTCATGGGTATGAAAGACGAATCAGGACTCCATGATGTCCTTCTCTTTGGCTTCGGCCAAAGAGTTGATTTTGCCTTCGTACTGCTTGGTCAGGTCCTGGATGCCTTCTTTGGTTTGATCGTGAAGGTCTTCGCTCATCGTCTTGTCTTTAAGGGCGACATCGGCGTGCTTATTGGCATCGCGGCGGATGTTTCGCACGGCCACTCGACCATCTTCGGAGAGGTCTTTGAGGCGCGAGACAAGTTGCTTGCGGCGTTCGGTGGAGAGCGGCGGAATGTTGAGCCGGATCACTCGACCATCGGAGTTGGGGGCCAGGCCCACGTCGCTGGACTGAATGGCCTTCGCGATATCGTTCAAAGTGCCCTGATCGAACGGGCGGATCATGATCTGCTGGGGTTCGGGACAGCTGATGGTGGCGATCTGCTTCAGCGGCGTGGGTGAGCCGTAATAGTCGACACGGATCTGGTCAACCAGGCCCGGTGTGGCTCGGCCGGTACGCAAGCCCTGCAACTGCCCCTGCACGTTTTGGACGGCCTTCTCCATGCGTTCTTCGGCGTCCATCAAGATTTCGTCTTGGTCCATTGAAGGGACTCCTAAGGAGGAAAGGCTTGCCGAAGTGACAACAGCCACCAGCACCTTGCGGTAGCGGCTCACCGGGAGCCTCGCCCTCCCAAATACAATCTGTTGACCTCGTCCGATTCTTACAAATTCGGCCGCAGGGGAATTATGCGCTGGGACCCACTCGAGTGCCCAGTCGTTCGCCCGCGATGGCGCGTTCGATGTTACCGGGTTTTTGATAATTAAGCACGACGATGGGAATGTTGTGTTCCATGCAGTGGTGGATCGCCTGAGCATCCATCACCTGCAGGTTCTGGCGCAGAACGTCCTGGTAGGTGATTTCGGAGTACCGGACGGCGTGGGGATTCTTGAGGGGGTCGTCCGAGTAGACCCCGTCGACTCGAGTGGCCTTCACAACGACATCCGCGTCAATTTCGCGGGCTCGCAGCGCGGCAGCAGTGTCTGTGGTGACGAATGGGCTGCCGGTTCCCGCAGCCAGAATGACAACTCGGCCTTTTTCCAAGTGCCGGATGCAGCGGCGCCGGATGAAGGGTTCGGCGACGGGTGGAATGGTGATCGCGCTTTGGACTCGCGTGGGAATACCGAAGTTCTCCATCACGTCCTGCAGCGCAAGAGCGTTGATGGCGGTGGCCAGCATTCCCATGTAGTGGGCAGTCGCGGGGGCGACGATCGAATTGGTGTGCGAGAATTCTTTGCCGCGAAGGATATTGCCGCCGCCGCAGACAATCGCGAGCTGGACGCCGGAGTCGACGACTCGCTTGATCTGCTCGCAGATCCCTTCGACTTCCGAGACGCTGATGCCGGATTCACCCGGGCGGGCAAAGCTTTCGCCGCTTAACTTCAGCAAGACTCGCTTGTAAGGCATTCGACTTTCCCCTCACTCGAATCAAGCCAAAGATCGTCTTTAGGATGTGAATTGACGGGGCCAATCTTGACCCCGCCACTTGTTTGCACACGTCAGAATTCTGCGACAGGAACTCAGTTACCGAGCAGCCAGCGAGTGAATTTGTTGGCCTTCAATCCGGATTCGGCGAGGGCCTGGCTGACGGTCTTGGCCTGATCCTTGGCGAACGGCTGATGGGTCAGGACACCGGTTTCGCCGTAGTAGGTCTTCATGCGGCCATCGACGATCTTTTCGACGATGTTGGCTGGCTTACCGCTGGCAGCAGCTTCGGCCGTCAACTTGGATCGTTCGGACTCAACCTGGTCGGCGGGAAGTTCTTCAGGGTGCGTGACAATCGGCTTCAGGGCGGCGATATGCATCGCAACGTCCTTCAAGACGGGAACCGTCTTTTTGTCGCCACTGGCTTCGAACAGCACACCGGTCTTGCCGTCGTGATGGGCGTAAGCGCCGACAGGGCCGGCAACACGCAGAACTCGGGCGAGTACCATCTTCTCGCGGATCTTGCCGACAACGTCTTCCAGCAATTCGCTAAGCTTCTGGCCAGGGCGATCAGGAGCAGGCTGAGCCAGCAATTCTTCGGGAGTCGAAGCGCCAGGACCCTTCACCAGTTGCTTGACCAGTTGATCGGCCAGGAAGATGAAGTCGTCAGCCTTGGCGACGGGAGCAGATTCGCACTGCAGTTCGACCATGGCGCCGATCGAGCCGTCTTCGGAGACGCCCACACGGACCAGACCTTCGCTGGTGGCATTTTCCAGACGCTTGAGCATGACCTTCTTGTTGCGCTCTTTCAGCAGCTCGATGGCCTTCGCCTGATCGCCGCCGGCGTCCACCAGGGCCTTCTTCACATCCATCATCGGCAAGTCGGTCAAATCTCGCAGGGCCTTGACTGCCTGCGCCGTGATCTCGGCCATGATTCAGCTCCTTCAACGAAAAACGAAAGATCGGCGGCCGGACTCGGGGATGGTCCCGGTCAATCAGCGCGATGCTTCTGATAACTAGACTGCCAAACCCGCCGCTACGACTGGATCGACGGGACGGCCTTGTACTGTTCTTCTTCCTGGGGTTGCACAGAATCCTTGGGCAGCGTGGCGCGGCCTTCGACGATAGCAGCGGTCAGGTGCTTGAGCACCAGCTGGATCGAGCGGATACTGTCGTCGTTGCCGGGAATGGGCAGGTCGATCTGATCCGGATCACAGTCGGTATCGAGCAGGGCGATGACCTTGATGCCGACCAGCCGAGCTTCGTGGACGGCGTTGTGTTCCTTGCGGGGGTCGATGACGATGATCGCTTCGGGCAAGCGGTTCATCTGGCGCAGTCCGTTGATGTTGCGCAGCATTCGCTTGTGTTCGCGCAGCAGATTGGACTGCATCTTCTTCGAATAGGTCTCGATTTCACCCGAGTTGAAAATGTGATCCAGCTCTTCCAGTCGCTTCATGCGGCTGCGGATGGTGCGGAAGTTCGTGAAGATGCCGCCCAGCCATCGGTAATCGACATAAGGCATGCCGCAGGCCGTCGCGGATTCGCGAATGGTATCGGCAGCTTGCTTCTTGGTGCCGCAGAACAGGACGAGGCTACCCTGAGCAGCAACCTTTTGCAGGTAGCGCTTCGCTCGCAGCAGACCGCGGACCGATTCCTTGACGTCGATGATGTGGATCAGGTTGCGGCGACCGTAGATATAGGGTCGCATCTTGGGGTTCCACCGGCTGGTGCGGTGCCCGTAATGAATGCCTGCTTCCAGGAAGTCCTTCACCACAATCTCTGACACGTTGCCGACTCCTTCACCTCAATCAGGTGACTCGCTGGGGCCAAATATCAAAAATACGAACCAGCAAATGCTGGCGGGAACCAGATTTGGGACGTGGCATCGTAGCTTCCGGCCCGGTGGACGTCAAATGTGTGGCGAGGGAAGGGAGATCGCGAAATCACTGGGAAACCAACCCTGCAAATCATTTATTGACAAGAGGTTGCGAATCATCGGGCGATGCAGGATTGCGGCGATGGATCAAGTCTTTTTCGTGAATATCCGCCTGCCGTTCAAAGATGGAACCATGTCATTGGCCGCCAAAAGAGGATTGCAAACCAATAGCATCGGATCCCATAAATGCGTTGACCTTTTGCGTTGCCAGATTCCTAGGAGCAGATCGTGGGCCTGATCCTACTTCCAATGTTCGTGATGTTTAGCTTTGCCGCTGGAGGGCTGCTGGCCAGCTTGTGTCTGGCGTTTGTCACGTTCTGTGGGGCGAGGTCGAAGGCGCTGCTATGGTCGGTCGGCTCGATCGGAATGATTATTGGAACATGCGCCGGTTGGTGCACAATCATTTATGGAATTGATGGCAACGCCGCCGTTGGCTTTACAGTTTGGGGATGGGATCTGTTTGGATTTATCTTCGTTGTTGGATTCGCAATGGTGTGCCTGATGTCACTTGTCCTGTGGGTGCGATGCTTGACCAGTTCATAAGTTGATCGAGCTTGTTGAAGATCTGGCGCAGGGTACTGACCACGACGTGTGTTGGTCGCCTCGCTCTGCGGCGGGCTTAAAGAAGTCCAGCGAAAGCCGGCGTGTGCCTGGGTGGGCATGATGCGCTCCTCATTCGTCTGGACGGGAGCATCTACCGCATTTTATTTCTTCGGCAATCGATCTATCCGAGGAGGGAAGCTACTTCGTCGCCACCTGCCGCGAGCGGTCAGTTTAGCTGGCACCCAGATTAGGCAAGCAACGAACATGATCACGAGTAGCATCAGCACAACTTCTTGGATGCTCCTCTCCACTTTCTTCCCCCGCGATCCGCGACTACAGAAAAACGTTCGTCAATCTGGTACTGTCCGGCAGGATTGGGTAGTGGTCGGGGAATGTGTGTCAGTCTATTTGTCCTTCCACCATTTTTTTGCCCCCTCATCAGCTGAAAAAAGCTTGGACTCGCGGAACTCCGAGTCGGTGACTATTCGTCTCGCCATTGCCTGAAGGTCTTCATCAGGACGTGGCTTCTTCCCCCTGAACCCGTATCCGCCAAAGGTGGTCTTTTTCGCATCCCTGAACTTAAGGATGTCGACCCACATGCCATCATCGGCCTCGGCCGTGTAACAGGCGAATACCCATTGATGCGACTCGTCGACTTGCGGGTTGATGTATCTCCAAGTTCCCATACTGCCCCCTATCAAAACGAACACACCCCAGCTTATCGCCGGGGCCGTTCGGTTTCGATCCCAATCTCACGCTGCCGCAGCAGCAACCAGCAAATCGGCCAGACTCCACGGCTCTTCAGCCAAACCCGCCTTGACCGCTGGCGTGGTCTTGATCGTCTGATGCTTGCGGCACCAGTTGTAGAACGCGAACCACAGTGACAGCATCGCGTCATGGTTGCGGGTTTTCTTGCTGTGTGCGTTGGTCAATCTGGTAAGCCGTCGCACTTGCATCCGGTTCGTCAGATTGTGGCGCTCGATTCGGCTGGTTCCGATTTCCGTCTCTTCAACGTGCCCGCAGATCACTTTCTTTTCCACCGATATTATCGAAGCCGGGCTGTAGCGTGCTGCGGCTTCGCGTCCGGTCGATGACTGGAAGTTCTTGATGATCTGTGCGTAGTTCAGGTGATGGCCGAACGTGAGCGGCAACGCGCTGGTGTATGGCGTGAATCCGTCCGTGTTGATTGTCGGGCGACCAGCGACCGCGAGATACAGCTTGTCGGCAAACTTCCATGTATCGTCGGCTGACCGCTGGCCAGTGTGGAAGCACAGCAGCAGCTTGGAATCGCGGTCAATCGCCGTGAAGCAGTAACGGTCGCCGCAGACTTCCGTGTTCTTGCCGAGCCGCTCAGCGGTCTTGCGCTTGCACTGTACGAACGCCCACTGCTCGTCACATTCCACCGTCTCGGGGCGAATATCTCGGATCGTCTTTTCCATGAACTTGCGGCAGGCATCGCCAACGGCGATTATTCAAGACCAACACAGGTGTGGTCAGTACCTGGCGCAGAAATGTTTCTAAAACGACAAGAGCTGAAGACGAATCGAGTCTGGTGGATCGGCGTGGCTTCCGTGCTCATTTCCATTGAGCTGCTGAATATCAGCCACATGGTCTACGTTCAGGCCAAGAGTGCCGGTGTTTCGCGCGATTTGATTGTGGCGATTCTCGACGATGCAGGAATCTTGGGAATCATTACCGGGATGATTGCCATTGCAGTGTCAGCTTTCATGCCGATTGTTCGCCAACGACGAAACTTCTCGTCGATACGCTTCGCGAGAGAAACTCGCCGGGAATAAAATGGCAGCGATCTGAGTCATGTAAAGCATGACGCTCGTCTATCGCCTCGCCGCCGATGTCGTTGTCATCCTGCACTTGGCCTATGTGCTGGTGGTGGTGCTGGGACTTCCCGCGATCTGGCTGGGGATTGTGCTGCGTCACCAGTGGGTGCGCCGGTTCTGGCTGCGAGTGGGCCACTTGTCGATGATTCTAATCGTGGTCGCAGAAGCGTGGGCCGGGATCACGTGTCCGCTCACCGTCTGGGAGCAGTGGCTGCGCAACTGGGCCGGTCAGCAGAACTACCAGGGAGCATTCATGGCGAACCTGGTTCACGACCTGTTGTTCTACGACGCTCCTCCATGGGTCTTTACTGCCCTGTACACAATCTTCGGGTCGCTGGTCCTGATTTCATTCCTGCTGGCGCCACCTCGCTGGCCAAGTCGAAAAAAGGAGGCCGCTGCGCCGACCAAAGACGCTGGCTGAAGTGCGCATTCTTGTAGCTAATCTCGCCAGAGATTGGGTCAGCTGTCATCAAGCCCAATCTGCACACGGACCATCAAAGTATTCTTCGCTGCATCGTTCAGTATCCCGCAATTCCAGGACGGTACTGACCACGACGTGTGTTGGTCGCCTCGCTCTGCGGCAACCTTAAGGAAGTCCAGCGAAACCCGGCTGTAGCCTGGGTGGGCATGATGCGCTCCTCATTCGTCTGGACGGGAGCATTCTATCTTTGATAGGCGACGGAAAAGCAACGTCAGCCAAGCAATTCATGCAAGTGCTCGTCGCGCTGTTCACATCTATGCAGAGAATCAATGATCATCCCGGCGGCTGTGGAAGTGTCTTCGGCAATTCCTGATGCGTACTCCCATGGTCGGCTTTCAACTGGGAGTAGATACTTGATTTCACCGAACACCAAAGGGTGACGCGGGTAGATTACCACCTGAGCAATTGCACGCTTGATTTTGACATCATGAACGAATTGTGGCGCATGATAGAGCGCAAGCGTTAGATGCCCGTGCAACTCGATCCATTTCTCTGGACCATCGGATGATTGAAGCGAAGAAATAAGATCAAGCAGCTTCTTGGCAGTCGCAATCTGGTCCCGTTGCGATCCCTCGTATGCCAATGTGGCGTGTAGTTCAGCGATGACTCGATCCACGTTATTCAAGACCACGACGCGACTCCTCCCATAAAACGAACAAGCCCCAGCTTATCGCCGGTGCAGTTCGGTTTCGATCCCAATCTCACGCCGCAGCCGCAACCAGCAAATCGGCCAGCGTCCAAGGTTCTTCGGCCAGACCCGCCTTTACCGCTGGCGTCGTCTTTATCGTCTGATGTTTGCGGCACCAGTTGTAGAACGCGAACCACAGTGACAGCATCGCATCATGGTTGCGGGTCTTCTTGCTGTGCGCGTTCGTCAGTCGCGTGAGCCGTCGAACTTGCATCCGGTTCGTCAGATTGTGTCGCTCGATGCGGCTGGTTCCAATTTCCGTCTCTTCAACGTGCCGCAGATGAATCTCTTTTCGACCGATCCAGACGAACGTGGAGCGGCATCGCCAACGGCGATTATTCAATCACCAACACAGGTGGCGGAAAGTACCCACTCCGGCGTTAAAATATTTTCAATAAAATAGTATAATAACAAAAATATATATTAGGCGACCGCTGCACTCATTGCTACAATACCCCCAACCCAGCGACCCACGTCGCAAGGCCGTATCACCGGGATGCACTGCAACAAACGAGCATCAAGCCGACCCCGAAACCAATCTGTTAGTGGACTGTAACAAACGGCCACGGCATTAAGCTGCCCGGCAGCGAAAATGCGTGGCCTTCTTTCATTTTGGAGCTTCAAAAATGGCCAGATTCCTCGTACGGCGCGGGTCTCCCGACCCCGCCGAAACGCCCGACCGTAGGTCTCCTCTTCCCTCTTCCTGGTTCCCGTGACCGGGGAAGTGAAACCGTAAAAAAGTGCGCAGATCTGCGCATTTCTGTGCAGTTCTGCACCCTCAAAATCTCTGCGCTGATCGTCCGCGCCGAAAGAGCCAGCGAGCGGTCTCTGATTCCTGATTTCTAGTTTTGCATTATTTCCGGCCACCGACCTTGTTGGAGTTCAGGCTTCAGCCTGTCTTCGCTTCCTTCAGAAACCGAACATGACGCGAACACCCACCTCCTCCTTGTCAATTGTCCATTGTCAACGGTCAATTGCCGCCCCACGCCCACCGCCCGACCAATTCGCATTCAATTTTGCACTCTCAAACAGGGGGTAAAACACGCAAAATCGTGCAATTTATGCGGCCTCGCTACCGAAGCGCGCACCGGCAGTGCGCGCAAGAAACAACAGTGCACACAGGCAGCCGACCCAGGATATTTGCCTCCGCGCCAACCACCCGTGCGGCTCGCGCACCAAATGGAACCCCAAAAACAGCGCCCAAATGTTCCAATCCGTTCCATTCCGTTCCAATTGAGACTCACCCCGTAAGAAAGGGCTAACGCATGACCGAACAGCGCGTGAACCGACAACCTACCATGTTGGAGTTCAGGCTTCAGCCTGTCTTCGCGACCCAGGAAACCGAACATGGCGCGAACACCCACCTCCTCGTTGTCAATTCTCCATTGTCAACTGTCAATTGCCGCCCCACGCCACCGCCCGTCCGGCGAGGACCCGCGGATTGTCACACCGAAACACAACTGAATCCGCGACAAAGCACGACAAACCGCGACAAGAGCTGACTTTTGGAAAAGTCTCCATAGTCGCAACTCACCGTCTTTAACCACTCGGTTCACCAAGCCACATTCGAAAGGACACCATGACGAACGACCGACGAAACGCAGATCCCACCCTGATCCGCCGCATAAGGTTCATCACGAGAGATCGATCACTCGCGCATCGGGGATGCGACCTGCAATCACCTCGCGGGCCAGGTTGATCCATGACTGACAGCGGTCGATAACCGCGCTGTCTGCCGTGGCAATGATTTGCAGGCTCTCGGCAAGGATCGCGTCGGGATTCTGGACAAGCTCAATGGTCCAGTTCCAGCCTTCAGCGGTGGCCACCTCCGACATAATTGTCTTCAACCGGCCACTGTTAGAGACGGGGCTGTCCAGGTACCAATGACAGGAGTCAACTCGACGTGAGGCCAGGAATTCGCCGATCAGTCGCAATGCGGGAATCGTCTCCGCGACCTTGCGATACGTGCCATGCATGCTCGCCATGTCTCGATAGCAACCGTCGCGGGCTTTCAGGATAACTCCGCCCCCAAGAGCGGCTTCAACGGACGTCAGCACGTTGTACCCGTCGATCAATAGCGTCTGACTGGATAACTGTTCGGCAGAAAGGCAACGCGACTGGCGCAGGCGAACGGCATCGTCGGAACATGCCGATCTCATCACGGCCAGCCGTTGTCGTTCTTCCAATTGATAACGATCACCAACAAGCTTAAGCGCCGACGGCATCGAATAGGTTCGCCCCAGCAGCCAACTGAGATCACCCGTCGCCGCTCGCAACTGAGGAATCGCATCGTCGGCGAACAGGATTTCGTCCTGCGGATGAGGTCCTCGATGAGTTCGCATATCGGGCACGTTCAAGATCCGATGCTGGCAAAGGGTTGTTCGATGACATCCTAACAACTGGTGTTGCAGTGTGAGATAATGGACAATCGAGATTGGACAATCGACAACGACGAGGAAGTGCTGATGTCAGACGGGTTGAAGCTGGTGGCTCTGATTCTATGTGTTTCGACGAGCGCGGTGGCTGCCCCGCCTGACGTGACTTCGCTGTTTCCAGCAGGAGCGGCACGAGGTGCGACAGTTCCCGTAACGATCCAGGGGAAGCTCGGAGACGGCGCGGGGCATGTCTGGTGCAGCCAGCGCGGGGTCTCAGCGATCTGGCCTGAAAAGCCGGGTCCAATCAATATCTCGGTCGCAGCCGATGTGCCTCCCGGAGTTTGCTGGCTACGCTTTTACAACGACGATGGAGCAACGGGATTGCGGCCATTCGTGATCGGGACATGTCACGAGATCAACGAGGTCGAACCGAACGACGATGTGTCCAAGGCGGAACCATTGCCCGAACTACCGGTCGTGGTGAACGGTCAGCATGGCAAGAGTGGGGATGCCGATGTCTATGCGGTTTCTCTGCGAAAAGGACAAGTGCTGATTGTTTCATTGATGGCGAATCGCACAATTGGATCACCCCAGGATGCGGTTTTGCAGTTGCTGGGTCCGACGGGATTCGTCGTCGAGCAGAACGAAGACGACCAGGGGTTTGATCCGCAACTGTCGTACGTCGTACCAGTGGATGGAATCTATTCGATCAGGACGTGGGCATTTCCCGCGACACCGGACAGCAGCATCCGATTGTTTGGCAGCCCGGCATGCGTGTATCGGCTGCTGGTAACTACAGGTCTGTTTGTTGACCATGTGATGCCGATGGCGGCTCAGGCAGGGGTCGCTCAAAAGATCCAGCTGCGTGGCTGGAATTTGACGCAGTCGGAAATCGAAATCACGCCACCGATATCAGCGGTGGACCGCCCGTTCGAATGGCCGTTGGACGGCTGGCACAACCGACTCCCCACATCAGTGCTGGTTCAGTCCGAACTGACTGCGACGGAAGTCGAGCCGAACCCGTTGGCTCAGCCGCAGGTGCTGGCGCTCCCCATTCTGGTGACGGGTGAAATCTCGCAGCCGCGCGATGTCGATGCCTTTCAGTTCAGTGCCAAGAAGGGACAAAAGCTGCGATGCGAAGTCGTGGCCCGCGATGCCGGTTCGCTGCTGGACCCCGTGCTCCGGATTTATGACACCATGGGAAAGAAGCTGCAGGAAGCGGATGACGACGGCAAACAGTCGGCTGATCCGGATGTGGAATTCACGGCGCCGGCGGATGGTGAGTATCGCGCCACGATCACCGATCGGTTCCTGCATCACGGCGACCGTTTTGCTTATCGATTGTCGATCGCGCCACCGCAGCCAGACTTTTCGCTGACTGTCGCAGCCGATGCGTTTGTGCTGAACGCAGGCAAGGAACTGGAGATTCCCGTCACGGTCAGCCGATTGGCAGGATTCGCGGACGACATCCCAATCCAAGTCACGGGACTTCCAGCAGGCGTTTCGGCGGAAGCCGTCACTTCTGCTTCCAAAGGTGACTCGGCCAAGTCAGTCAAGTTGAAACTGAAAAGCGACGGCCAAACAGCGACCTGGTCCGGCCCATTTCAAATCGTCGGTCAGCCCGGGGCCTCAGCCGTCCGAGAACGAATGGCGACCGTTTCACTGAAGTCGTTTCAGGGAGAATCATCGAATGTCTGGCTGACAATCAAAAAGTAACTCGCCCTGACGCTACTGTCCTTCTATCGTCACGGCCATCACAATCGGCGACGTCACATCGTTCCCCTTGATCAGTTCGATCGATTCGATCTTGTCCGGGCGTTTGGGGACGATGTTGAAGTAGCGGACCTGTTGGCCTCGCACGCGATAAGCGAACTTGCTGCCGGGGACATCGGCCCGATTGATGTAGTCGGCCCACACTTCGCCATTTTTGGTGATGTGGTCTTCCGTCTGGCCGTCGGCATAGTTCAGGCGGATGGTGAGCGTCGGTGTGCCGGCCTGCGAAGCGGGGAAGCCCCAACCGCTGATGCCGCCCAGGAAATGAATCAGCTTGGCAGGCGAATTACACGGCAGCGTGACGCTCTTCGGCATCCGTGGCGGTTTATCACCGTTGGCGCCATTCAGCATGATCGCGTTGGGAACTCGATCGCCCTGAGGATCGATCAGGACAAAGGGAACTCCTTCGAAGATCTTCGGTGTCCAGTCCGGGAAGATCAGCTTTTGCTCGTCGTGCCGGCCATCGTGGAACATTTCCTTGGTGGTGACGATGGTCGCAACCTTGTCGATCGGAATCGGCAGGTACTTGCCACGCTGAGTTAGAAACTCCAGCAGGTCAGTTAGTTCCTGCGGCGTATGCTGTTTTTCGAAGCCTTCGGGCATGAGGGACTTCGTCGAAGCCAACAGCTCTTCGATGTTCTCACGCAGGATCTGGTGGCGCTTGGCTTCGACATCGATCAGTTCGATTGCCGTCTTGGATTCGGATGCCAGCAAGCCGTTGTAGACCTTGCCGTCGTCGGTCTGGACGGTGTAGATGCGGAAGTTCCCTTCAACCGAGCGGCTGGGGTCGAGGATATGGATCAGCAGTTCCTTTTTGGGATGCACAGCCATACCGGTGAGATCAGGCCCGATACGAGTCCCCTCGCCGCTATGCGTGTGGCACTTGATGCAGGTCTTCTTGAAGACGAGCTTGCCCGCCACGGCATCGCCCGTCTTTTCAGTCAGTGGCATCAGTTCCTCCACGACCTTTTGACGATCAGGATTGGGCAGTCCCCCTCCCTTGGCCATCAGCGGTTTGACTTTGTCGCGGATCGACCGATCGACGTGACTGGCCAGGGCTGTCTTCTGCTCGAGCGACAGCTCGGAAAGAGGCAGTCGACCTTCTTCCAGACCCGCGACCAAAGCTTTTGTCCAATCGGTGCGGCTCAGCAGCAACCGAACCGCTGCGGGGCGGACAGACGGAGTCAGTGAGCCCAGGCTCTCGACGACAGCGGGCCCAACATCTACCGATTCGCTCTGCCCAACCCCATCCAGCAGCCCGGTGGCCAGTTCGGCACTGGTGCGCGGTGTGATCAGCTTAATGATGGTGAGCGCGGCATCGGCATCGTTGCGGCGGAAGTCAATCAGTTGCTTGGCCGCGGCGATTCGATCGGACTCTTTCGCCTTGTCGTTGGTGACGATGTCGAGGAACGTTTTGGAGATCTCGGCAATGCGAGCCTGCAGCGACTTCGATCCCCAGCGCACAGCCAGGTTGATCAGCGAACCGCGAGCAGACGCTGGCAGCTTGTCCATCAGGTCGACCAGGGCTTTATCGCTGGCTTCGCTCAGTTCGACAGGCTTGTTCCTCGGCCAGCCCTTGGACAGGCCAGCAAGGATCGGTTCGCTGATTTCCGGCTTGGCCGTTCCAAGTGACGCAACGAATGCGGGGGCGGTGTCGGCTGGTCCGCCTCGCGCATAGTGTTCGGCGATGATGGCCAGGGCATCGGCAGGAATTGGGTTATCCTTGCCATTGTTCTTGACGACGGACTTCAAGAAATGGATGTCGTGTCGAGCAGCGGCCGAGATTGCGGCATCGCGCAGCAGCCGGTCGCCAACCACTGACGCAAACACCGTTCGCACGGCCTCGGCAGCGTCCGAGGAAGGAGGCATATCGGCGACTGCGAGCAGCGACATCAACTGAACCTGCGGGTTCTTGTCCTTCAACAAGCCGCTCTGCAGGATCGCCGAGACCGACACTTCGGACTTCGGCAGAACTTGGACGGCATTGCGACGGACGCCAGCGGACGGATGCCGCAGGGCACCGACGACGGCCTTCAAGGCATCGCGGTTTTCTCCATCAAGGACTCCACGTCCCTGCAACGCCCACATCGCATGGACGATCTCGCCGTTCAGCCCGATTTCGTCCATCGACTGATCGTTGATGACCTGAATCAGCGCCTGGACTCCGTCAAACCGGTCCTTTTCGACGATCAACCGCTGAGCGTGCCGGCGCCACAGGAAGTTGCCGACACCCAATTCGGCGATCAGTTGTTCGGTGTTGGCTTTGGCCAGGTCCGTGGGCCGCTGCATCATCGCAGCTTCATCGCCCGGTGCATTGGGGTCGAGCTTCGCTGGAGTGACAGGGGCATCGGCTCCTTCGACACCTTTGCCCGTATAGACCAGTCGATAGATGCGGCCGTGTTTCTTGTCTCGCAGCTCGGATTCGTAAGCATTCCCCTTCCCCGTCTTGAAGCCGGCGGGAGTGGGATTGTGCTGGATGATGAAGTTGTACCAATCGATAATCCACACGTTTCCATCAGGGCCGACTTCAGCCATGATCGGCCCAGACCATTCGTCGTTGCTGGCAAGCAGGTTCCACGAGTTCTTCGAGCGGAAGCCAGCACCGTCTTCACGGATGATAAACGTCGCAATCAGGTGCCCTGTCGCCTCCGTCACGAAGGCGGCTCGGTTCCAGTATTCCTTGGGATAGTTACGAGCCGTGTACAGCGCGTGACCGGCGGCTGCTGTGAACCCGCCATGATTGTCGACCTGGCGGACCTTCCCTTCGTCGAGCGCTTCGAACTTGTTGCTGTCGGCAATGCCGTTCAGCACGGTGGATGACCAGCCTCGGACAGCTTCGTAGTAGCGGTTTGGGATCGGCATGAACTCGGACGGATTTCCGTTCGCCGTCGAACCGAACACGACTCCTTCTTCACTGAGGCCCAGGCCCCACGTGTTGTTGTTCGTCGAGCGAAGGAATTCGATTTCGGTAACAGCGGTCTTGTCACCTTCGCCACTCATCTTGAACCGGAAGAAGCCCTGTCGAAACGGCGTCACCTTGCGGCCGTCAGTCAGGACGGGGGCCGAATCGTTGTACCCCTGCATCGCGTAGTACCAGTTGTCCAGACCGTACTGGAAGTTGCTGACCTCGCCATGGGTGTCTCGCATGTTCCAGCCGGTGATCAAGACTTTGCGCAGGTCGGCTTTGTCGTCGCCGTCGGTGTCTTTCAGGTACAAGGTTTCTATGCCGTCCTGCACGATTGCTCCACCTCGATAGAAGGCGATCGCGGTGGGAATACTCAGGTTCTCGGCAAAGATTGTGAACTTATCGGCGACCCAGTCTCCATTGGTGTCTTCACAGATCTGAATGCGGTCCCGGCCCTCGCCACGCGGCTTCAGTTCGTTGGGGTAGTCGAAGGTCTCGCAAATCCACAGGCGGCCTCGTTCGTCCCAGTTCATGGCGATGGGCTTGCCTTTGAAGTCTTTCTCCGAAGCGAACAGCTTCACTTCAAAACCAACCGGGGTGACGAAGTGCTTCATCGAATCTTCGGGACCGGCGGGAAGCTGCATCTGCATCTTCTTCTTTTCCTGAGTCCCCCAGCTTTTGCCAGGTGGATAGAAGGGGATGCCATCGGTCTCGACGTATTCGAAAGGCTTTAGATCCTTCGGCAACGATGTCATTTCGGGTCGGTCCGAGAACGTGGGAACTACCGCAGGATCGCCGCCGCAGGCCCAGCGAATGCCTCGCTCGACAAGATTCTGAAATCCGGCGTTCGACCAGGTTCGCGCATCGTGACCCCACGCGGTGTAGAAAACGCGTCCCTTGCCATGAGTGCGAACCCACGTCCATGGTTCTTGTCCGTTCCCTTCGGCTCGCACTTCCAGGACCGTGCGGTCCTTCGTGTTGTGCTTGGTGTGGACGTAGGTTTCATCCCAGCTCTCGAACGGCTTGTAGCCCTTCATAATCGGATGAGTGGAATCGGTGACAATCGTGCGAAATGTTCCCGTGCCATGCCGCAGGAACTGAGCTCCCATCAGGGCCACGACTTCGTCATTGTTTCGGAAACAGAAGCTGGCGCAGTGCAACGGGATAAATCCCTTCCCACTGGCCACATAGTCCAAAAGCGCCTTCGCCTGGTCATCAGCGATGTTATCGATGTTGGCATACAGCACCAGACCGTCGTAGTCCTTCAATGTCTGCGGATTCAGATCCGTGACCATGTCCGTATAGGTCATGTCGATCTTGCGCTTCTTCAGCACAGGCTGAAGCTGCTTGAACCGGACAGCAGGCTGATGGTGGCCATTGTCCCCCAGGTACAGCAGCTTGAGCGACGGGGGTGTCGCCGCAAATGTGCTCGTGCCGAGGCAGCCAAGCACGAGAACGCTGGTGAGCAGCATCCGGATCGAAAGGCGTGAGCGCGTGGTGATCATGGGACTCATCCTGAATGCAGACGCGAGAAAGCGTTGGACGGTGCAGGTCCTGCCTTATGGCTTCATCCGAATCTTACGATTTCGGCGACATCTGAGACTGTTTCAAAAGCCGGCTGGTGACTCAAAAGCCTCTGGAATTCCAGCTTCCGCTGCGCCGCCCAGAGGCTTTTGAAATGACTTCTAAAATTCTACGACAACGTGAACTCGGGCAGTTTGACAATGGCGCCGCCCTGGTTTGCGGACTCGTGGGCGCAGATACCAACGCAGGTCCAGTTGGCACTCAGCGTCGCATTGGGCCATGGGTCGCGGTTGTCTCGCAGGGCCGAGACGAATTCGTTGACAAGGTGCGGGTGAGAACCGCCGTGGCCACCACCCTGGATGAACGACAGGTGTCCGGAATCGTGAATTTCGGACGGCAGTGTGAACTTGCGGATCGATTCGGGCAGCAAGTGTGCGTAATCGGGCACGGTCACCTTTTCAGGGATCTCGGGCTCGGGCTTCTTCGCGGTATGGATGACGTGCGGCTCGTGCTCGACTAGCGTCCATTCGAAGCTGCGCTTGGTCCCGTAGACATCGAAACTTTCGCGGTATTGGCGAGCAACGTCGTACAGGAACCGCCAGATGTGCGCCGTGACATCGCTGTCCTTCACCTTGATGTGACAGGATTCGACGGCAAACTTGTTACCGGACTTCTGCGCGATATCGTCCCGAACAGCCCCCGAGCCGAAGCAGCTCACGTATTCAGCTCGACCGTTCAGCAAACCCAGACACGGGCTGACGACGTGCGTCGCGTAATGCATGGGGATCATCTTTTCCCAGTACGACGGCCAGCCATCCATGTCCTGCGGATGCGATGCGGCCAAATGCTGGATCTTGCCGAGTTCCCCCTTCTTGTACATCTCTTTGATGAACAGGAATTCGCGGCTGTACACAACGGTTTCGGCCATCATGTACTTCAGGCCAGTTTGCTTCACGAGATCGCAGATCTTGCGGCAGTCTTCCACGTTGGTCGCCATCGGGACGGTACACATGACGTGCTTGCCCGCCTTCAGGGCCTCCATCGACATCCAGGCGTGATCGGGAATCGGGCTGTTGATATGCACAAAGTCGACATTGGGGTCTTTCAGGACATCGGCATACTCGGTGTATCGCTTGCCGATCCCGAACTGATCGCCAACCTTGTCCAACTTTTCCTTGTTGCGCTGGCAGAGCGCATAGACGTTGGCGTCGGGCAGAGCCTGATAGATGGGAATGAACTCAGAACCGAAACCGAGGCCAATCATTGCGACATTGACGGGCTTGCCCATGAGGAAACTCCTAGGTGTCTGTTCGTGGTGAGCAATCGAGAGGATTACACGAGAGTATTGCGTGGTCTGCGACGTGAAAACAGGCTAGCGGTTTGCATCGGGCGATTCTTGTGCGAATCGGACATTTTTTGTTAACTATCAGACATGAAACGCTCGCCATCCAAGCAGATCGACCAGACTCCGGAACAGGCTTCGGCCCGGTTTCAGCAGGATTTTTTCGGCAGCATGGGGGGAGAACGGCAGTTTCAGCAATTGTTCGAGCACCTGCCAGGTGTTTACTTTTTTGTGAAGGATCGGCAGAGCCGAATGGTCTGCGCGAGCCAGCCGTTCTGGGAACATCTGGGGGCCAAGTCCGAAGCCGAGATCATCGGGCGCACGGACTACGACTTCTTTCCCCAACACGCGGCCGACCACTTTCGACGCGACGACGAACTGGTGATGTCGACGGGCGAGCCGCTGATCGGACGCGTGGAACTCTGGTACAACGAACAACGAGTGCTCGACTGGTTCGTGACCAACAAGCTGCCAATCCTCGACCTGCGTGGTGAAGTGATCGGCGTCATGGGAATCGTCCGCAGCTACGAAGGCCAGCGGCGCACGATGCAGCCAATGTCGATGATCGATTCGACTGTCGACTACATCCGCGATCATCACAACGAACGTCTGACCGTCGACGAACTCGCCGAACGCGCGGGACTCTCACCCAGACAACTGCACCGCAAGTTTCGGGAAGTTTTCGGTCTGAGCGTTCAAGAATTCCTGGTGAAGACCCGCATTCAGGCAGCCAGCGACACATTACTGCATACAGATCAGTCGATCGCCCAGATCGCCACCGACTTTGGATTCTGTGATCAAAGTGCGTTCACTCAACTCTTCCGCAAACATATGGGAATGACCCCACGGCGGTTTCGTGTGCGCTACGCAGGTCCTGCTGTTCGGGCTTCTGAATGAAGTTCAAAACTGGCGAAATGAATTCGCGGAGGACGCCGTCGTGGCTCTGGGCTGGCAAGCTGTCGAAATGAATCATAACCCAGGCCCGCGAAGTCGACACGGTCTGGTTTACGATTCCGCAGAGGAATCGATTGTGCTATTCGGCGGAGTCGATTGGGGGACGGGCGAATGCCAATCGGATACCTGGATCCTCAAACGATCGAAATGGAAAAAAGTTCGCAGCGATCAGACACCACCATGTCGCCATCGAGGGGCCATGGTATTTGACTCAGAACGAGGATTTACGGTCTTGTTTGGCGGGCAAACTCAAGACCGCACCGGTTGGCCAATGCTGAATGACACGTGGACCTGGCAAGATGGAAGCTGGTGGCTGCAGCCGCATCGGGGTTGGTTCTGGAAGAGCCCCGCTCATCGATGCGGGCACGCCATGGCCTTTGATGAAGAATTGGGAGCCACAGTCCTGTTTGGTGGAATCAATGTTCACGACCAGCCTTTGGGAGATACCTGGATCTACGATGGAGCGACGTGGTCGCAGGTCAAGGGTGAAGGCCCACCCGCTCGACGATACGCCTCATTCGCGTTTCATCCCGAACTGAAAGGCTGCCTGCTGCACGGAGGCGCTGTCGATGACAACGGTCGACAAAAGTTTGGAGATACATGGCTCTTTCGCGATAGCAAGTGGACATCCATGGGGGAAAACTTCGATACGGACGCTCGAGACGACCACGCGATGGCGTTCGATCACAGCTCTGGCAGGATGCTGATGCTGGAAGGCCTGTTGCGGGACCATCAAGGATCGGTCAAGCGAGAAGTCTTGATGCTGTCCAGCGGAGGTTGGCGAACGATCAAAGTGAACCCACTGCATCCTCGACTTCAGTGCTCACCGCTGGCCTATGCACCGAAGCTTGGTGGCCTCGTCATGTACGGCGGCGAGACTGGCCATGGGGGAGACCAGTTCGAAGAGACACTGGTCTTGAGATCCGACTCTTATCCATCCGGATGATTCGCTCCGATGCCGTGTTCCCGCAATGCTGCTGCAGCCTAGAATAGAAACCGACAATTGAGCTTGAACTTCAGCCAAGTCAGCACATGCCAATGACCACGGGGACTTTGGCAAGTGACTCGACAATCACGGGATCTCATCATGCAAATATTCCTCGCAGGTCGCTGGCAGGATCGAAACCAGACGATCGAAGTTCGCAATCCCTACAACAACGAAGTCGTTGATACCGTTCCTCGAGGCTCGGCAGAGGACGTGGACGCCGCAGTGACAACACTGGTCGAAGGCGCGAGGTTGATGCGCGCGATGCCTTCCGCGGAACGGTGCCAGATCCTGACGTCGGCCGTGCGTCTGCTAAAGGATCGGTCCGACGAGATCGCTCGGACGATCACGCAGGAAGAAGGAAAGATTCTCGCCGAAAGCACGCTGGAGGTGAGCCGCGCGGCCGAGACTCTGGATGTGTCGGCCGAGGAATCAAAGCGGATCACCGGAGAAATGATTCCGCTCGATGCGGCTCCGGGTGGCGCAGGGAAATTCGGCTTTACTCTGCGAGTCCCCTGTGGCGTCGTCGCAGCGATCTGTCCGTTCAACTTCCCGCTGAACCTCGTCGCTCATAAGGTGGGGCCGGCACTGGCGGCGGGGAATGCGGTCCTGATCAAGCCAGCGGGAAACACCCCACTGACGGCCCTCAAGCTCGTGGAAGTTCTGCTGGATGCAGGATTGCCTCCTCAGGCAATCGCATGCATCACGGGTCCAGGGTCCGAATTGGGGAAGGCGATCTGCACAGACCGCCGCGTGCGCAAGATCAGTTTCACCGGCAGCTATGAAGTGGGTGAATCGATTTGCCGTATGGCCGGCATGAAAAAGGTCACGATGGAACTGGGCAGCAACAGCCCGGTGATCATCATGGACGACGCCAATCTCGAGAAGGCCGCCGCTATGGTGGCCGCATCGGGGTTTGCGAACGCCGGCCAGGTCTGTATTTCGGCCCAGCGGATCCTGACATCTCGACCGCTTTATGGCGATTTCCTGGACGCTCTGAAGCCAAAGGTGGAATCGCTCACGACCGGCGATCCGATGAACGCCTCGACAAAAATGGGCCCAATGATTCGCGATGTGGATGCGCAGCGAGTGAACGAATGGGTCCACGAAGCAGTCGCCGCTGGAGCAAAGCTTGTCACCGGCGGCCAGCGTCAAGGGACGATGCATGCGCCGACAATTTTGTGTGACGTCGATCCGAAGATGCGAGTGAGTTGCGACGAACTGTTTGGTCCGGCTGTGGCCGTCACACCGTTCTCCAGCTTCGACGAAGCCCTCGCGATGGCGAATGGCACCAACTACGGGCTGTCGGCGAGCATCTTCACGCAAGACATCGATCGAGCCTTGCGATTCGCGCGAGAAGTGGACGCCGGCAACCTGCACATCAACTGGGGAACCCAATGGCGAGCCGACCTGATGCCCTACGGCGGCCTGAAAGACAGCGGTATGGGCAAAGAAGGGCCCAGGTACGCAATCCGCGAAATGACCGAAGAGAAGATGGTGGTGGTTCATTAGGAGATAGACGTATTGGGACAACCACCCTACGATTAGGAAAAGCTCAAGCGACATCGTCGAGTGCCTCAGGAGAATTCCCATGTCAGAAAATCCGACCGGAAGCCAGACCCCAGAAACCCCGGTTCCTCCCATGGATCGAGTCCGCCAGGAGATGGAACGCTGGATGGAGGTGGCTCGGACGACCGGCGAGCGAGCTTTGGAATCATTGGGGCTAACGGGATCAGGCCGCCCGGCCCCACCAGCAATCGATGTCGTGGAATTGGGCAGCGAGATCGTGGTCTTTGTTGACCTTCCAGGGGTTTCGGCCGAGTGCGTCCAACTGTCGCTGGCCGGGAACTTGCTGACGGTGAAGGCCTCTCGCAGCGGAATGGACTTTCCCGAAAAGATCCACCGGCACGTTTTTGAGCGAACGTGCACGCAGTACGAACGGGCGATTCCGTTGCCTGCGGCAGTCGATGCCGACCAGATCCGGGCCGAGACCCGCGACGGCCTGCTGACAGTGACATTGCGGAAAGTGATGGCCGCGCCCGGCCGATCGATCCCGGTGACTCGCGGCGGTAACGCGAAATCGGGTGAACACGCCTGACGTTTTGGCCGAATTTCAACTGGAAACTGGCTGTCAAATCGCTCAGGCTGACCTGCCCGACACTGGGGGTTGGCAAACGCGTCAGTAGCGCCCTAACATGTTGGTGGCGTGTTGTGTTGGGTCACGGGGACGCGGCTAGCCAGTCTCTGTTCCAGAAATTCGGGAACTTCCCGCACGCTTGCTTTGTCGGACTGACGGGCCCCTCGGTTATTGCATCAGGTTGACCATGGATTCCACCACTATCCAGATTCCTTGTCCGAAGTGCGGACGCGAATTGAAGCTTCGTGATCGCAGCCTTCTGGGCCGCAAAGGGAAGTGCCCCAAGTGCGGTCATGCGTTCATGATGGAAGAGCCGGTCGTTCAGTTGGAATTGGCCGAGCCCGAACCTCGCGCGGTAGGACGCTGGGTTCCCGAGGCGGGCCTCGCAACAGCTCCTCGCCCCCCGGCGACGCCCTTACCGCCTCCAGTGACAGTCAAGGCAGACGAGCCGACCCAGCTTAGTCAGCTTGCGCACATGGACGTCGAAGAAGGAGGCTCCAAGCGACTGAAGGAACTGAAAAAGAAAAATGCGAAGCGGCGTAACATTGGGCTGGCGATCGGGGCCGTCGTGCTGTCGGCTGTCGGTGGATTCGTCTACTACGGCCTGACCAATGCGCCCGGCAAGCCCACTGTGGCAAAAGAAGAGTCCGCAGACCAGGGGCAAGCGGCTGCCGCCCCCGCAACATCCGATCCATTCCTGGAAAGCCTGCTCAACAAGAACAAGCACTCGGCAGAAAGCCCGACCAAGGGCAAGCCCATCGCGCTGAAGTATGTGCCATATGGTGCGCAGATCATTCTGAACATTCGTCCAGCCGAATTGTGGAAGCAAGACAGTTTGGGCGAAGAACTGCGTTACTGTCTGACTCCACTTGCCAAGCTGCTGGAAGTGAAGTTTGAAGAGCTATTCAAGCGCAAGCCAGAACAGATTGAGGAAGCGCTGATTTGCCTGATCCCCGGCCAGCAGGGAACGTTGCCCGAGGTCGCAGCAGTCATCCATCTGGTCGAAGAAGCTAAGAAGAGCCAATTGCTGGACGACTTTGGTGGCCAGGTAGTCAACGACTTCAACTATCCGGTCTACATGAATGGCGATCGTGCCTTTTTGATTGCCGACCAGAAGACGATCGCGATGTGCCCCAAGGCCCAGGCCAGCGAAATGGTCAACGCCATGACCGAACGGACGCTGGCATCGGACGGGATCGACGAACTGCTGCCGATGACCGATCGCGACCGTCACATCACTCTGATATTCGTCCCACGAACAGTTCGACTGCATTCGAATTGGTGGTTCCCCGAGGCACTGAAGCCCCTAGTGCTGAAGTCGTGCGACTGGTTCGGCGACGAAGTCGAATCGGCGTCGTGGAGCTTCCACTTGGGCGAGAAGACGTTCTATTCGGACTTGCGCGTGCGCAACGTGAACGGGATCACTCCTGCGAACCTGCGCCGGCAAATGGCTGCGAAGCTGGACGAGTTTCCCAAAGAGATGCTGGAGACGGTCCGGATGATGGATCCGCGCGAAGTTGGCAAGCGGAAGATCATCGGTCGGTTCCCCAAGATGACTCAGGCCTTCGCGATGGCGTCCAATGTCTCCGCGAAAACTCATCACATCGAGATTATCACGCCGCTGCCGGATCGAGCCGCACCGAACCTGGCGCTGGGAACGTTGCTCGCCTGGGACGAGTCGACCCGAACCGACTTCAGCAAGGCCAAGCCGAAAACCCCATCGGGTGACGACGCCAAGCTGCCAGACAAGATTGCTGACCGGCTGAAGATGAAGATGGACATCGATTTTCGCCGTACGCCACTGCAGGAAGCCGTTTCGTTCATCTCCGGTGAAATCAAAACGACCATCGAAATCGATGGCGATGCCCTCAAGGCAGGCGGCTTTACCAAGAACATGCCGCAGACCTACAAGGGCGACAAGCTGACCACTCTGGAAGTATTCGGAATGCTGCTGGCGAAGTACCAGGATCCAACGAAACCCAGCAACACGATGGTGATTGTCGTCGACGAATCCAAGAAGCTGATCACGGTCACGACCAAGGCATTTGCCGAACAGCAGAAGCTGACGCCCTACGATGTCCCCATCAAGAAGGTTGACTAACCCATGATGTCCGCCATCGCTCATTGGATCGGGATCACAGCGTTCGTCGGGATCATGGCGACCTTGTCGCTGCAGCCTGTCCATGCCTGGGACAATGCCCAATCAAAATCAAAGGCCACGGACGATGTGGGCGCGCCAGACAAGGTTGCTGACCGGCTGAAGATAAAAATGGACGTCGATTTTCGTCGCACGCCGCTGCAGGAAGCGTTTGCGTTCGTAGGCGACAAGATCAAGACGAAGATCGAAATTGAAGGCGATGCTCTGAAGGCTGGCGGCTTCACCAAGAACATGCCACAGACCTTTAGCGGCGACGGCATGACGGCGCTGGAAGTGATTGCCAAGGTGCTGGAGAAGTACCAGGACCCTAACAAGCCAAGCAACACGATGGTGATCGTCGTCAACGAAGAAAAGAAAACGATCACGGTCATGACCAAGGCATTCGCCGATCAGCAGAAGCTGACACCGTACGAGGTCTTCAAGAAGTAGCCTATGTCGCTTGGCCACTGCTCCTGCCCCGATTGTGGCACGACCCTCAGGATTCGTGATCGATCCTTCGTGGGGCGGCAGGTCGACTGTCCCGAATGCCACGCCAAGCTCGTCATCGCGCTCGACGCCGAACGCAACCTGGTTGCCGAACGACCCAAGCCTGAGGAAGCCAAGAAGGCCGCCGCACCAAAGCTGGTGGCCCCTGTCGTCAAAGCCGGATCGTCTGTCGGACGAAAATTCGGCGACATGTTGCGATCTCCACTGGTGATCGCCTGGGCCTTGGGAGTCGGGATCACGGCGTTTGTCGCGATCATGATGCTGCGCCCCAACGTTCGATTCCGCCCGCCATCCAAAGAACCACCAGCAACCGTTGCAAACCAGACCGACCCCAAACCGACTGCCAACGACAAGAAGGTGGGACCGGACGAAGTCACACCAGACAACTCGTCGCCACCGGTCGATCCTGTGACGCCGCCCTCAGACACAGTGGCCGCCAACCCAGCCACCGATGTGAAGCCGGCGGATGCGGCGATCGTAGAAAACGTCGCCACCACACCGCCGGTCAAGCCCGAGGATCCCCCGCCGCAGCGTCCGATTGTGGTCCCCGTGGTGAAGATCCAGGTCGAAGAATTGTTCAAGCAGCCAATCAAGGGATTCTCAACAGCAAAGCCGCTCAGCCGCAAACTGTTGATCGAGCAGATCGAAGAATTGCTGGGAGCACCCATCCGATATAATTCGGAAGAGCTCGGCGAGAAAAACCTGGAACGGACAATGTCGATCACGCTCGAAGCGACAACAGTCGGTGGCATTTTGAAAGTAGTCCTGGAATCGGCCGGCTGGGACTACATCGTCGAAGATGACGGAATCCGCCTGAAGCCACGCCGAGTGGCCGAGAAGGAATGACCTGTCGCTAATCTCGCCAGAGATTGGGGAATTGCCATCAATCTCCAAAACTCGATTAGCCACCTATGACGGACAACAGTTGTGGAACTCGACGATACAGTTTGTTACTGCTTTCATATCTCCAAGCGGAAGATCGTCAACTTCATCCGCATCAACAAACCGCGCCGCGCAAGTCAGCTCAGTGAATGTGGCGGCGCGGGGACGGGCTGTGGCTGGTGCGTGAACTATCTGAAGCGTTCGTTCGCAGAAGCTCAGTCTCCCGTCGAACTGGATTCGATTACACCCCAGGAATACGCTCAGCAGCGAGCCGCCTATATCAAGGCCGGCCATGGCAAGCCAGCGCCGGGGGCAATCCCGCTTCCCTCCGATCCCGAGAAATAACGCGACGTCACTTTCTCGTGTTTGTCATTCACGATGGTCCCTTCATCCATTCATCAGCTGTCCAAGGAACCAAGGTTCTGGGACGACTACTTCTTCGGCGACTGGTATTGCGACAAGAGCGAAGATTGGTCTTCGTTGTCCGACTCTCAAGAAGACCCGCTCAATTTCAATGATCTGAACCTGGTTCGCTTCCCACTGGGGCCAGACTATTTTCTGACACTCAACTTGTCTGGAGGCTATGTCGGGCTGTCGTTCGCCGGCCAGACTGCAGATCCGGTTCAGATCGCCTGGGACGATACCGCACATTGGCATCCTCACGTTCTTCGCTGGGACGAATTGGAACTTGCGTGCCGTCTGCTCGCGCTGGCCGATCCGACGCTGCCCCATCCCGGAATCCCGCTGCTCTTGTTGGCGCGATTTGCTCCCATCGTCGAAGACAGCGCCGATAGTGCGTTCCCCATGACTCAATCGGCCTGGCAAACTGTCGGCTATCGGGCCGAGCGGCTCGCCATGCGAACCAAGCAGTTCGATCGACGTGGATGCGGATACGAGTGGAAGTCTGAGCCTCCGTTGGGATGGACCATCTCTCAATCGGACGAATACGATCGCTATCCTCTCTATACGCTTCGCTCCCAGGAGAACGCCGAGTTCCCTTTCAAACAGTGGAATGACGCATTGGCCGACGCCTTGAAGACGTATCGAGACACCGTCGATCAGTCCTGGCTGAGTCGATCTGGCGCCACGGCCAAGTCGCTGATTCGCGAGATGCTCGAGCAAAACAGCATTTCGAAAGCCAACCTCCTGGCAGACTCGCTTGAGGCGGCCGGTTGCCGCCAGCAAACAATCCTCGAAGGATTGCGATCCGGCATCGCAGCCCGTATCTGTTGGATTGTTGAGTTGCTAGCAGATGTTCCAATCGGATCCTTCATCGTCAGACACATCGGGCCGACAAAGTTTGTATTTCGCCCCGAAACCAAACTGACCCTCAACATTCCAGAACCGCTCGATCGCTATCGGGCTCAACTCCCAAGTCTCGCTGACGAAATCACTCCGTCGATCGATGAAGCCTTGAAGTCCGCCGATATTGGCTGGGCCAAACGAGCGGGATTCGGTTGCTCGACGAGCTACCAGAACGAAGTCCTCGTCGCCGCCACGGCGGAAATCAAGATTATTCTGCTGGGCGACTTCAAGCAGGCATTGCCGGCACTGCAGACGGAGCTGAGCCGATGCCCGGTCCCCATCGGATCGTGGCTCTTGTTCAAGCAAGCCAAGCAATATCGGATTCTCGAGTTGGGGCCGGATCGCGCTTGGCACGAACAACCGTGGCCGAAGATAAGGTAACGGTGCGAACCGCACGGGCGGTTGGCACGTTCGCAAGTGGTTAGTTCTCCGGCTTCGTAATGCTCCGTTGCCTCCACGGAATTGGCATCGTCGGCGCATGGCGATGGCGGTCTTTACGAACGTCTTTCGGCCGCGAGTGCCAGTAATTGACGAAGCGACCAAGTTGCTTCACACATTCAAGGTATGCTCGCTCACCCTTCTCCTTTGTCGCGATCTCCGCCTCACCGAGAACTCCGGTGTCCGAATAGCTGCTGGTCCACGAAATCACCGTCGCCGGGCCGGCGCCGAACAGGTCCACCCAGTTGAATGGGCTGTCCTCGTTGTTGAACGAGATTGTGCCGCTCTTGATCTTGTCTTTGCGCACGTCGTCTTCAGCGAGGTACAGATACAAAGATGTTTCTAACTCGCAAGCGTGAGCACACCCGCCCGGGAATTTGCTTTCGCGCCAACTCGGCAGGAACTCCTTGTCGACGGTCAGCAGGTTCCACCAGGCAATCACGCAGCATTCGGCGTCTGTTTCGAGATTCGTGCGGCGTGCGGCCAGATCAAGGTTTGGCATGTTCGACCCGTGGCCGTTCAAGAGGATGATCTTCTTGAAACCGTGATATGCCAGCGAGCGCGTGACATCGAGCACCTGCTCGATGAACGTCGTGTAATTCGTGTTGATCGTGCCGGGAAAATCCATCACGTGTCCGGTGTACCCGTACGAAATGTGTGGCAGGACAAGGATCTTGTCCGCCATTGCCCGCCCCGTCCCGTGTGCAATTCCACCAGGACAAACCAGATCGACGTCCAGGGGCAGGTGGTGTCCATGTTGCTCGACAGCCCCGCACGGCAGAATGCACACCTTTCCAAGATCAACGGCGTCGTTGATTTCCGGCCAGGTCAGTTTTTCGTATCGATACTCGCTAGCAGCGCGACTCATGGCGTTCTCCGTTCTTGATGGCTGTGAAACAGTACGGCCCGGTTTATCGCTGTCTTGGTTCGATTTCAATCACAGGTCTGGGGATTGTCCTGGCACGATCCCCACGCCGTCCCGCCCAAGAAGATGGTCCGTAGGCGAAGTGATTTGGGAGACCCACTTTGGGGGCTTTCGCAAGCTCGGGCTTTGGTAGAATTGGCTTGATCGCCCACATACCAAGTCCGGCACAGCAGGGCATTCACCAATGGTTTCGACTCGCAAGCAATGGAACGTGATCTCGTTGGCCGCATTTGTGTTCCTCGCCTTGGGCTGTGGCCAAAATGCAGTGTCACCATCAACCGTTGGCGATACTAGTGTCGATACTCTCCGGCCAGACGCACAAGCAGTCCAGGGAAGAGCCACCAAGTCTACGATTCCACACCAATATGCGGCTTCACTGACGCCATCGCAGCAGCTTATCGAGGCTGCATTCCACGGTGACTTGGTGACGGCTAAGGCACGGCTCGAGGATGGCGTCGATATTGATGCAAGGTATTCAGGCTCTCCATCGGCGTTTCGAGGTGATGATGGTGGAACTCCGATAGCGGCGGGCGAATGGACTGCTTTGCATGCTGCTGCTTCAGCACTTCAGGCAGAAGTCGTTGAAATACTGATTGAAGCCGGTGCCAATCTTGACTTGGATGATGGCCATGGCGCGACAGCGCTCGCAATGTGTGTTGATGTCTACGATCGTCAGCATCAAAAGGACGACTGCGCTCTCCTGCTGATCAAGGCTGGAGCCAAAGTCAACACGAAGACGGGAATCTACATTGACGGTATCGGCGGGCACACACCGCTACACAGAGCCGTTTGCTGGAACCAAAAGAGAGCTGTGTTTGCATTGATCGAAGCAGGAGCCGACGTGAATGCGAAAGATGATGGCGGTGGCACACCATTGCACGATGCGTTCCTTTGCAAAGCCGATCAAGTCATCGTGGATGCTCTGCTTCGCGCGGGCGCTGACCAAAATGAAAGAGACAACAGTGGCCGACGACCATCGTATTGGAAATAGGTTGCAACAATGTGATCAAGCGAAGAACGCCGTCCGCTCCCATCCCACCGTCTAATACCATGCGTGAGTTCTTTAACGCTGGCAGCGGTGCTCTACCCGCATTGTCCACTGTCAATTACTTGCCCGCACCCAACCCATAAACCAGTACCGAAACGTCCCCAGATCGGTTACAACAGATGGGTTGCCGCTCGGTCCGAGAACATGGCGCTAACAGGCGGCCTACCCAAAATATTGCCTCTACGCCAATCGCCCGTGCGGCTCGCACCTCGCACTCCAAGGGAAGATTTGATGACGTTTCGTGCAATTATTGCAGTTTGGCTGGTGACGATGACGGGGGCGGCCTTCGCCCAGACACCCAGCGATGAAGATCTGAAATTCTTCGAACAAAAGATCCGCCCGGTCCTTGTCGAGCACTGTTACAGTTGCCATTCGGTCGCCGCCCATGAAGCCAAGAAGCTGCAGGGACGCCTGTTCCTCGACTCGGCCGATGGAGTTCTCGATGGGGGCGAAAGCGGTCCGGTCATCGTGAAGGGCAAGTCGGCAGAAAGCCTGCTGCTCAAGGCCCTGAAATACGACGGCGCCGAAATGCCTCCCGCCGGAAAGCTGTCCGACGAGATCATTGCCGACTTCGCCAAGTGGATCGACATGGGGGCCCCCGACCCCCGCAAAGGCGAACGGCCGCCACGGCCCAAGCGTGAAATCGACCTCGCCGAAGGGAAAAAGTGGTGGGCGTTTGAACCACTCAAAGCCGTCACACTTCCGAATGCCGCCGCGCCGATCGATGGATTCATCGTGGCCGCTCAGCAGAAAAATGGCCTGAAGCAGAATGGCCCAGCCACAAAAGAAGCGTTGATCCGCCGAGCGTACTTCGACTTGATTGGTCTGCCGCCATCACCCGAGCAAGTCGCCGCCTTTGTGAACGACAGTTCGCCCCAGGCGTTCGAGAAAGTTGTTGACGAGCTGCTGGCGTCGCCGCGATACGGCGAAAAGTGGGCGCGGCACTGGCTCGACACCGCGCGCTTTGCGGAAAGCGGTGGCTATGAATTCGATGGCTTCCGGCCGGGCGCTTACCACTACCGCGATTGGGTCATCCGTGCGCTGAACTCGGACATGCCCTACGATCAGTTCGTGAAGATGCAACTCGCGGGCGACGTGCTTTACCCCGACGACATCGAAGGCGCCGCCGCAACGGGATTCCTGGTCGCCGGACCGTTCCCCGGCCAGATCACCGCCAAAACGGTCGAACGAATTCGCTACGACCAGCTCGACGACATGATGATGACCATCGGTGGCTCGATGCTCGGATTGACTCTCGGCTGCGTCCGCTGTCACGAGCACAAGTACGACCCCATTCCCCATCAGGACTACTACGCCCTCGCGGCCTCTCTGGCCCGGACCTCTCACGGCCCGCGAACATTGGACCTCGATCCCGCGGTGACGCAGCAAGCTCAGGAAAAACACCAGCGCGATCACGAACCCTTGGTCGCCGCGCTGGCCGCTTATGCCGCCAAGGATCTACCCGCTCGCTTCGAAACTTGGCGAACCGCGGAACTGCCCAAACAACCCGACGCCCCGCGCTGGCAGGTGCTGGAACCCGTATCACTGACGGCTGAACGGTCGTGGTTGAAAGAACTGCCCGGCGGCATCATCGCACACGACGGACTGATCAACCCCGGAGTAAAGCTACGCCAGCGAGGCCAGCAGCGAAGAGTCGCGGGCGAAGACAAATACCAGATCACCCTGCAGACTCACCAGAAGAACATCACCTCGTTGCGTCTGGACGCCTTCGCCAACAAAGCGCTCCCCCAGAATGGCCCCGGCCTCAATGGCGACGGCAGCTTTCAACTGGGCGAAATCAAAGTCACCGCCAAGCCGCTCGATCCCAACGTGAAGGACGCCCCGCAGGAATTGAAGCTGAAGCCGGTATTCGCCGCGCTCGCCGATCAGGATCAGCCGCTCGCCAATGCAGTCGATGGCAAACCCGAAACCGCCTGGATCGTTCGAACAACCGCCAAGAAGGACAACGCCGCTGTCTTCGAATTGGAAGCCCCGCTCGCAGGCTTCGCGAATGGAACCGAACTGCTGGTCGAATTGCAGTTCCGCGACTTGGGCATCGGCCGGCTGCGACTCTCTCTCAGCACTGAACCCAACCCGGCCACCTGGGCCGGCGACTTCCTGCCACAACACGTGGGTGAGATCCGTGCGATCCTGGCCGCCAACGGCAACAAACTGCCCGACGCCTTGCGCGAACAGATGACGCGCTGGTTCTCTCCGTTCGACACCGAAACTGCCAAAGTCTTCCAGGCCGTACGCAACCATGCTGCCGCCGCGCCGCGACCGAATCTGTCCGAGGTCTACACAACCGTCGCCGGTGGCCAAGACGTCTTCTACCTGCGACGCGGTGAAGTGGACAACAAGCAAGGCAAAGCCGACACCGGATTCATCCAGGTCCTGTGGCGAGCCGACGGCCCCGCTGTCCCTGCCAAGACTCAGCCCGAAACCGATTCCCGAGTCGCCCTCGCCGACTGGATGACCAGCATCGATCGCGGAGCCGGACCGCTGCTCGCCCGAGTCATGGCGAACCGCCTGTGGCTGCATCATTTCGGCGAAGGAATCGTCGGCACCCCCAACGATTTCGGCATCCAGGGCGAACGCCCCACTCATCCCGAACTGCTGGAGTGGCTCGCCCAGGAACTCGTCCGAGGCGGTTGGAGACTCAAGCCGCTACACAAGCAAATCATGCTCAGTGCAGCCTACCAGCAATCGCACGCCGTCAACGACGAGAACCTGAAACTGGACCCTGCCAACCGTTACTTGTGGCACTATCAAACCAGGCGCCTGGACGCCGAACTGATTCGCGATTCGTTGCTGGCGGTCGGCGGAAACCTGGACCTGACGATGTTCGGTCCCAGCATCCTCGACAACACACCCCGACGCAGCGTCTACCTCCGAGTCAAACGCAGCGAGCTGTTGCCGATCATGACCATGTTCGACGCCCCTGAACCCACGCAAAGCATCGGCGAGCGTGTCAGCACCACGGTCCCCACTCAGGCCCTCGCCCTGATGAACTCGCCATTCGTTCGTCAACAGGCCGAAAAGCTGGCCGCCCGCATCCGACCATCCGCCGACATCCCGCTTCCCACCGCGATCGACCGAGCTTACCAGACGGCCTTTTCCAGATCTCCCACCGACGCCGAACGAACCCGCATGCAGGCGTTTGTCGAAGGCCAGGCCACGGCCATGGGTGGCGACATCAACGAGGCGACTCGAAAGTCGCTGATCGAATTCTGCCATGTTCTGCTCTGCCTCAACGAGTTTGTTTACATCGACTAGTTGCGTCCTGCGAGCTCCGCCCTCTTCTGGGAGGGCGAGGCTCCCGCCGAGCCGCTAAGTCGCTGAGCTTTTAATTGAAACCACTGATATCTAGGTCCCACCATGTTCAAATCATCAGATCTAGTCCTGCCCACTCGAAGGCGCTTCCTGCAGGAGGCCGGCCTCGGTTTCGGCTCACTCGCCCTGGCGAGCATGCTGCACGACGAATCCCGAGCCGACTCTGTCGCCGCGGATCCGCTCGCGTTGCACTCGCCTCATTTCCCGTCGAAGGTCAAATCGATCATCTGGCTGTTCATGACCGGCGCGCCGTCGCAGGTCGACACCTGGGATTACAAGCCAGAACTGCAAAAGCGCAACGGCGAAACCCTGGCCGGTGCTGACCCCAAGACCGGCTTCTTCACCACCAGTGGCAAATGCCTGAAGTCGCCGTTCGAATGGAAGCAGTACGGCGAATCGGGATCGTGGGTCTCCGACCTGTTCCCTTACCTGTCGCAACACGTCGACAAAATGTGCTTCCTGCATTCGATGCACCTGCGTCAGAACAATCACGCCCCCGCATCGATCGAACTGATGTGCGGCACCAACCGTCCGGGTCTGCCTGCCCTCGGAGCCTGGATGACATACGGGCTCGGCTCGCAGAATCAAAGCCTGCCGTCGTATGTCGTCCTGCACGACACCCGGCCGCGCGGCGACGATCAGATCTGGTCCGCCGGATTCCTCCCCAAAACATACCAGGCGCTCGCCCTCGACGCCCGTCGCAAGGAAGCCATCGATAACCTCGCTCGAGATGCCCGCCACAACGATGCTCAGCAGCGGTCGCAGCTCGATCTGATCCGCCAGTTGAATCAGGAACACGCCGCGTCGCGACCCACGCAGGCCGACCTCGCCGCGCGTATCAATTCGTACGAACTGGCTTACCGGATGCAGATCGCTGCGCCCGAGACGCTCGACCTCACCGCCGAATCCCAGGCGACTCACAAGCTGTACGGCATGGACAACCCGGAATGTGCCACCTTCGCCCGCCAGTGCCTGCTCTCCCGGCGACTGGTCGAACGCGGAGTCCGCTTCGTCCAGATTTTCGCCGGCAAGGGAGTCGGCGGCGACGGCAGCGTCAACGACGTCCCGTGGGATTGCCACACCGATGTGCAGACCAATCATCGCTCGTGCGGACTGCACACCGACCAGCCCGCCGCCGCGCTGCTGGCGGACTTGGAATCCCGAGGCATGCTCGATTCGACCCTCGTCATCTGGGGCGGAGAATTCGGCCGCACCTCCGATTCCCAGGGAGACAAAGGTCGCGACCACAATCCCAATGGCTTCACCATCTGGATGGCCGGCGCCGGAGTGAAGGGCGGCCTGCACTACGGAGCCACCGACCCGTTCGGTTACAAGGCCGTCGAAAAGAAGGTCCACGTGAACGACCTGCACGCCACCCTGCTGCACCTGATGGGCCTGGAACACACCAAGCTCACCTACCGCTTCAACGGCCGCGACTACCGCCTGACCGACGTCGGCGGCAACCTCCTCACCGAGATCCTGGCATAGCGTCTCAACCTGATCGGATCATATCGGTGCCACGGTCATACCGTCTTCGGAATGGCCGTGCTCGCTCGACCTCGATCGCCTGATGGAGAATGAACAGCACATGATTCGCCACTTACGGATGATGGCCGCAGCCTTCGCGGTGTTCTGTTGTGCCCTGCCAGCATTGCTCGCGGACGACGCCAAGACACCTTTGCCGGAAGTCCGCAAGACCGCCTCGAAGGAAGGCGCGGAATACCTCGAACGACTGATGAAGGGAACGCCCTTCGGTACCAACGATTTCAACCTGGAAGCGTTGCGAGCGGGAATGGGGGCCCGCAACGAACCTCGAGTCGAAGGTGTGAAGCTGATTCGCTCGAAGATCGGCGATATCCCCATCGAATGGGTTCTGGCGCCGGGTGCAGACCCGGACCTTCGTCTGCTCTATCTGCACGGCGGTGGCTGGGTCTCGGGTTCCGGAGGCAACTACCTGCCTCTGGCCGCCGACATTTCCGCGGCCGCCAAATGTGCCGTGATGCTGCCCGACTACCGCTTGGCGCCCGAACACCGTTTTCCCGCCGGCCTGGACGACTGTGTCAAAGCCCACGACTGGCTGACGGAAAACGGACCGACCGGAGCTGCACGCGCCAAAGCAACCTTCATCGCGGGTGACTCGGCCGGCGGCAACCTGACTCTGGCGACCTTGCTGGCCTTGCGAGACCAGAAGCGTCCGCTCCCCGCAGGCGGAATCGCCATCTCGGCCGCCACAGACTTCACGCTTGCCAGCGACTCCCTAAAGACCGTGCACGATCCGATCATCAGCTCGAAAACGATGCCCGAGTTTCGCGACCGCTACCTGGACAAGTCCGACCCTCGCAATCCCCTGGCCTCACCCGTGTTTGGCGACTACCACGGCATCCCGCCGCTGCTGATTCAGGTGGGCGACCAGGAAATGCTCCGCGACGACAGCATCCGAGCCGCCAAAAAAGCCGCCGACGATGGAATCCCCGTCACCCTCGAAGTCTGGCCTGCCATGGTCCACGTCTTCCAAATCCGAGGCCTTCCCGAATCCCGAGAAGCCATTGACCACATCGCCAGGTTCATTCAAATGCATGCGTCAAAGTAGTCAGTTCATTTGATCTCGCTTTCTAGTTCAGTGGGAATAGGGAGTAGGGAATTGGGAGTAGAGGGAAGAGCAAGAGGTTCTCTCCGCCGCCCGTTGTGTTCTTCTCTGCCTCATCGCTCATTGCTAACCGCTAACCGCTCCTTTCAAAAAATCTCCCCTTGGACCCCAAACTGGCTTGGGTTGCGTTTGCGACCGACGGCTTCCGGCGTGAAGCCTGTCGTGATGGCTTCCGAGTACAGGCCGTAACGCAGAGCATCCACAGCATGGTCGTCTGCCTTGAGCGGTGCATCCGGAGCGTTCTGCGGGTTCAGACCGGATTTGTTGCTCCGCAGGCGGCGGTACGATCTCAGTTGCCGAACCAGGTTCGGGCATCGGCTGCGAACGATGAACAGGTGTGGCTGGCCCGGAAGAGGGCTTAGGGGTTGGGGGCTAGGGCCTAGGGGCGGACTGGCGATTGGCGTGGAGGCAATGCAAAGCTGGGAATTGGGTATTGGCAATTGGGTGTTGGTTGAGGCAGAGAAGACTTGGGTTTGTGGGGTCTCCAAAACTGTGGCACCCGTGATTGGGACGTCGGTCTGTTTGACTCCCTCGCGGACGCTTCGGATTTCGATTGGATTGCTGACCTTTTTTCGAGTGACAATCGGGATCGAGTTTCGTTTCGTGGGGTCGTCGCCGATTGTCACCTTGATTCCTGGAAACAGCAGGAACTCTTCCTCCACTTCCACGATGGTCGGTGCAGGCGGCTTGGGTCTGTTCAGTGGGTACTGAGACTTCCACCTCACCGGCACCTCGGGGGTGGGTGGGAGTAGGCCCGGGTTCGGCGTGGAGGTCCGAGCCGGACTGGCGGTTGGCGTGGAGGCAATATCTTGCGTGGGCAGCGTGTTCGCGCCTTGTGGGTGCGGAGTACTGAGTACTGAGTACGGAGAGGTGGGCGAGCCACTGTTCGCGCCTTGTGAGTCTTGAGAAGCCCCCCTCACCCCCGGCCCCTCTCCCGCGAGGGGAGAGGGGAGGGACACTCCCTCGCTTACGCTTCGGGTTACGATTGCCTCGCTTGGTGACTGAGTACTGTGTACTGAGTGCTCCGTACTGGGTGAGCCCAGGCACGGGTTTGTCGAAGACTCCAAATCCGTGGCACCCCTGATAGAAGAGTTGGCCCCTGTGACTCCCTCGCTGACGCTTCGGGTTACGATTGGAGGTACCCCGAGCGGCGGATGCAGCGCCAGCGCGGGGTCGCATTGCAGCAGCCGTTTGATGTACTGGATCCCCGCCTGGACGTCGGGCTTGGCGAGCTGACAATTGAACGACTCGTAGCCGGGCAGATGAGTTGGCAGCGAGTTCGCGATCCGCAGGCAGTTCGCGTCGCTCGGGTCTGACCAAGTCACTCCGTAATACGGACTGTGACTCGGCCACGGGTGCATGTCCGCAATCGCCTTCAGGTGATCGATCACGTCGATCGAGGTGTTCGTGGAATAGTACTCGTCGTACACAAACCACTGGCCGATGCCGTTGCGACAGGCGAACAGGCAGCAAAACGCGTTCTCGGCGCCAAAGCCCCAGTCGATCATCCGCCGGTGATGACAGTTCGGCGGAATGTCCCACGAGTCCGGCAAACAGTGAATCGCCGGATCGAATTCCGGATAGACCGCGCCTTCGTACCCGCCCCACAGACCCTTCGTTCGCACGTCCCGCATCGATTGCGGAATCATGCCGAAGAACTGGTCGAACCACTGCTCGGTCACATGCCCCGCTTCCACGGCGCATTCGGTGTTCGCTCGATAAATCGCCCACCCAGGCGGCAGCCGCCCCTCCTCTTCCATCTCCTGCAGCGGAGCCGACAGCACCGGGTCGACCGGAGTGAACTCGGCCAGCTTGTTGCCGCAAAAGTTGTAATCGCGACAGCCGCGCACAACCTCGGTCAGCAGGTTCCACGGAAACTGCTCGACAAACAGAAAGCCCCCAATCGATTCCCCCTGCATCTGCCCTCGACCCTGCTCGCACGACTTAAAGACCAACATCCAATTGCGGCCGGGGGCACCCGGAGGCGGCTTGAGCGGAACGGAGAACGGCCAGTCGTTCCGTGGCTTGTGCCAGTGAATGCGCTCCCAATCGATTTGTACCGGCGGCAGCATCTGCTGGCCATGCAGTTTTTCTTTCCAGCAGACGTTCATGGACTGCTCGAACGTTTGCGCGACGATCCAGAAGGGGGTGTCTTTTCGCGGGGGAAGAGTCTTTTGGAGGAAGTCGACCATTTTGATGAGGGCGGTGGTCGTGGTACCGGCTCCGTTTCCGCCGAGGAGGAAGGTGGTTCCCGGGAGCGTTGAGCCGAAGAAGGCCGATTGTTCGTCGTGGCGCTGGGGTTGGTTGGGGCGGGGGAAGAACATGGGAAAAATTGGGTGTTGGGTATTGGCAATTGGGAATTGGGGAAGAGGGTTGTTAGTGCTTGGTTCTTGGTGCTGAGGGCTGAGGCTGCTTAGTGATTCGGTAATGAAGAGGAGACCTTCGGTCGCGGGTTTCGGCGAGGTCGGGAGACCTGCGCCGTACGAAGAGAAGGAAGTCGATTGCTCCGGCTTAGCTGGCGAGGGATTCGTCGAACTTTCGGGCGGATTCGCGGAGGTCGGTGATTTGTCGATTGATGTCCTGGACCTGTTCGTCGGTAAGGCCTCCATGGTAGAGGATGAAGTCGAGCCAGTTGGCGGTGTGTCGGTAGCCATGCGGGATGCTGAGCGAGACGACGCAGGGCGGGCCTTTGTCGTACGAAACGGGCCAGTACTGTTCGCTGACGCTGGCTTCGGTGTTTGTGGAGACTTCGGATTCGACTTCGCGGAGGCGTGCTTCGAGTTCGTTGAGAGACCGGAGCTTCATCATGCGATCGACAATGGATCTTGCTGCGGAAAGTCGGACGTTTGAGGATTCGTCGGCGAGCAGTTCGCGCATGGTGGCGCAGGCAGGCCCGGTGGCTCGGACGAGTTCGTCGACGGCGACCTCGGTGAGGGCGGCTCGACGTTCATCGACTGCTCGAAGGATGTGTTGCTCCTGCAGTCTGCGGAACGCGGTCGCCCTGCTGATTCCGGCTTCTTTGGCCGCCTGGGCGACGGATTTCCCGGAAGCGATGGCTTGGATTAAGAGCGGGTCATAAGTGGTTTGGCGGTGGTTCATGATGTTCTTTTAGCTGATGGGACTAGGGAATAGGGAGTGGGGACTAGGGAAGGCGAAGAGAAGAGGAGACCTTCGGTCGGACGTTTCGGCGGGGTCAGGAGACCCGCGCCGTACAGGCCGAGCAGGGCGTTTTTTGAAATGAGGCGCATTGAGGCGCTTTGAGTCGAAAACAGGGTGCTTTTCGGGCTTTTTCCAGTGGGTGGTGTGGTTGGCTGCGAGTCGCAAGTTTTGGTGACTGACGGAGTTGGAGGGTTGATTGGCTTCGATTGAAGGCTGAAAAGAGGCCGAAAACGTGAGGCGCTTTGAGACTTTCTGCGGCGCTTTGAGACTGCACTGAGGCGCCAATGAGGCGCTTTGAGGCGCCTCAGGCTGGACTGACCCGAGCAATAGGACTGATAGGTTGAATAGGACACATAGGAGTCCGAGCCAGAGGGGCGAGTGGGCTGCTTTTCGATTGGTTTGGCGGGCTTGCTGTGGGTTCATGGGAGTCTCGGTGGCATAAAAAAACCGGGCACACTCTTTGGCCGGTTTCGAGGCCCTAGGGTGTGTCCGGTTGTTCCAGTACACGGCGGATTTTTCAGACAAATGCTAGTTTAGGGGAAAGGGCTGCGGTCACCAAAAGAAATTTTGAAAAAAGTGGGGATGGGGATTTGGAACCACGAAAAGCACGAAATCGAAGGGCCCGCGAATTTGCGCGAATGGACGCGAATGAAACACAGAGGCACGGAGGGAACAGAGGGGAAGGCCGGAAGAAATGGTCCGCAGATTTCGCAGATGACTTCGATTTGGGGGAGGGAAGAGGTCTCACGCGGAGGCATGAGGATTTGAACCACGAAATACTCGAAAGGCACGAAAGAAGTAGCTGTTAGCGGGAAGCAATTAGCAATTAGGCAGAGAAGAAGTTCTTGGTTCTTCGTTCTTGGTGCGGAGGGGTGGGAGCAACTGACAGTGGACAATTGACAACGAAGAGAAGATTCGCCGAGCTAGGAACAAGAGAAGACACGGGTTTGTCGAAGACTCCAAAACCGTGGCACCCTTGAATTGCGCCGTATGAAGAAAGTTCTTGGTTCTAATCGCTAACCGCTGAACGCTAATCACTTCAAATGCGTCGTTCCAAACTGATAGGCGCCGGCTTTGATTTCTTCGACGACCTCGTTCAGCCACTCTTTGAGGCTGGTGGCCTGGAAGGTGCTGACGCCTCCTTCGTGCCACCAATCGACGACCTGGCCTAGCGTTCCGTCTTCGGGCGGATCGAGATCAATGAAGATGTTGTCTCCGCAGCCGTTTTCGGTGAAGGGGATCCAGAGTTTGCTGTAGTAGGTGTGTTTGATCGGCCCCTTCTGCTCGCTGTCCTCGCCGGCTTCATCAAACTCGCGGCCGATTTTCACCATGAATTTCCAAGTGTCGACGATCTGCTTGAGCGACAGAAACGTCTGGCCGCCGCCCCCGATCTTGTAGGGTGAGACAAAGAAATCTCCGCTGCCATCATGCCTCAGCAGCAGCTTGCGGAAATCGTCGGGGAACTGAACCTTCATCGCGGCCTCGGCCTTTTTGATGGCGGCCTCGGAGGCCCCGGCCGGCAGAGTGCCCTCGCCGATCGCATTCTTTTCGAGGAAGTCCCAACATTTGTTGATGGTCAGCATGGTGGCCCAACTGAAATTGAAGAATCGCTGGAGTGTTGCAGGAATATCTTGAGCCGCTGACAATTCCTCTGCAATCCCGCCGATGGATTCGTGGACACGCTTGAGGCTGGAAAGGTGAAACCAGATGCCAGAGACGTCGAATGGGAAGTCGTCGCAGAGTGACCAGACCGTTTACTACATCGTTTCGGACGACGAGGGTATTTGGATCATGACGCAGAGACCCAAAGATGACGACGAGATCCTCTTCGAGACGAATGACTTGCACGCAGCGGAAAGTGCTCTGTGCATTGAGCTGGCTCGCTGTGACTGATTGCGTGCAGTGCGCGCAATGGCTCTTGTACGATCTCGGGGCCAGAGGCGAAGGATTTCACCACTGGAAAAACAATGCCGAATGTGATTGTATCTTTCCTAAGAATGGCCTCAATTACTTCTAGGGCAAAGCAATGATTCGGTGCTTCTACTCCGATTGTATAGCTGCCTTCCTTGATAAGGAGGAAGCGGCCATCATTGGGGCCTTAGCCACTGCCAACAGCTACTCCCTTGAGATTACGCAGCGCAATGCCTGGCAGGACGAGATTCAAATCCTCAAGTCAGTGCTCGCCCCATATCGCGACCGCGGAAAAGTCTATTTTGAGTACTCGATTCCCCGACTTGGGCGAAGAGTCGATGTGATTGCGCTTATTGACAATGTGGTCTTTGCGATTGAGTTCAAGGTTGGAGACTCTGACTATACGTCGAGCGCGGTAGATCAAGTTTGGGACTACGCACTAGATTTGAAGAATTTCCACGAGCCCAGTCATGACTGTCATGTCGTTCCGATTCTGGTAGCAACCCAAGCAAAAGCATCTACACGGAATGACAATGTCCAAAGAACTGATCGGGTGCGAGTACCGATTCGATGTAACTCAGAAAACCTCGCTGCGGCGATTCACGACGAGTTGACGGCAGTGACTGGTAGTCCGATCGCGACGCAGGCATGGGAAGAAGGCCGATACTCTCCGACTCCGACAATTATCGAGGCGGCTATGGCCCTTTGGGGAGGCCACTCCGTTGCGGAGATTTCCCGTTGCGATGCCGGCGCGACAAATCTGTCTGTGACGTCAGAAATGGTGGCGCAGATAATCTCTGAAGCGAGAGAGAAGTCACAGAAGATCATTTGCTTCGTGACTGGTGTTCCAGGGGCCGGAAAGACTCTTGTCGGGTTGAATGTCGCCACTAAACACGTTGACAAGGCGAGCGCGCTGCATAGCGTATTCCTGTCTGGCAATGGTCCGCTTGTCGCGATTCTTCGTGAGGCGCTTGCCAGAGATAAGGTGAAACGCGAAGCAAGCTTTGGCCGGAAGGTCAAGAAGAGCGACGCGCTCAGTGAAGTGAAGGCCTTCATTCAAAACGTTCACCACTATCGCGACGAATACTTGATCGACTTGAGCGCTCCGATCGATCACGTCGCGATATTCGACGAGGCTCAGCGTGCTTGGAACCTTGATCAGACATCCAAGTTCATGAAGAACAAGAAGAAGCGACAGGATTTCGCGATGTCAGAGCCTGAATTCTTGATTTCTTGCTTGGACAGACATCAGGACTGGGCGGTGGTTGTCTGTCTGGTCGGTGGCGGACAGGAAATCAATACCGGTGAAGGTGGTATCAGCGAGTGGATAAACGCGCTCAACCGTCGCTTTCCAGAATGGTCTGTACAGTTGTCACCTCATTTGACCGACAGTGAATACGCTGCAGATAACGCAATTCAGTCACTGCAGACTCGGTCAGGCATCCGGTATTGCCCAGAATTGCATCTAGCCACCTCGCTCCGGTCGTTTCGAGCGGAAAATGTTTCACTACTCGTGAAACGCATTCTTGATCTTGAACTGGATGGAGCCCGCGAAGTTTTGGAAGAGGTCAGGACCAAATATCCAATCGTCATCACTCGTGATCTGAAACGAGCAAAGTCTTGGCTGCGCGAGCGCGCGGGTGGGACAGAGCGATATGGCGTCGTCGTCTCGTCACAAGCCCTGCGCCTCAAGCCACACGCGATCGATGTCAGAGCACCCGTTGATCCCGTGCACTGGTTCCTCGACGGGAAGCACGACGTTCGTTCGTCGTATTATTGTGAAGATGCAGCTACAGAGTTTGATGTTCAAGGATTGGAATTGGACTGGTCCTGTGTGACGTGGGACGCCGACTTTCGCTATTCGAAAGAGGGATGGGAACACTGGTCATTTCGTGGCGATAAATGGCAAAGGATCAGGAGTGCAGAGCGTCAGAAATACCTCAAAAACGCCTATCGCGTTTTGCTGACTCGGGCTCGCCAAGGAATGGTCATCGTCATCCCGAATGGTGATCCAGAAGATCCGACTCGCCAAGAGGGGTTCTACCGTCCGATGTACGAGCTTCTGGAATCGATTGGATTTGAGACGATTTGATCGCTGCTACAAGGCTACTCTGCGTCATCTTCAGGTTTGCGATTCCCTACTCTCGGGCTGTGTTGGACACCAGTCGCTGCTGCATTTTCAGGAACCGCTTTAGCAACCCTTCATTCCAAGGCTCGTGGGCCAGGGCTTTCCCAAGTAGTCCAAGAGAAACTGTGTTTGTCGCACTCTTTGGCGTCTTTCTGTAGCCGAAATAAATGATGTCCTTGGAGTTAACCTTGCGGTCGGCAGCTTTACATTGAATCTCAAGCACATGTTCTGAGCGAAGCCTACCGCAGATTTGCTCGCTTATCCCAACTCCGAAAGACCTTAGCGAGACCAGTCTGTCAGCAGCAGCGTTAGCCTTCAACTGAGATTCCGCCCGCGCGCGAACATCAATGACGTCGATGCCTTTGCCTGAGCCAATATCGCCAACTAGGCCAAGGTCGAGACAGAAATAGAGGGCAGCCGTCTCCACAAGAATTGGGTTCAATGTCGCGAGAACCAGCTTCTGTCGATCCACCGCTGACAGGGACGGCCAACATGAATGAAGGGTTGGCTGTCCAACAAGGGCCGGGAAAGAAGATGCCAACTTGGAGTTCAACGAACTGTGCACGGCTGAGTTAAGATAGAGGCGCACAAACGCTGCGTACTTCTTCTCGTCATCATTTTTGTCGCCACCATGTATGGACGGTTGGCGTTGCTCTGCGATCAATTCTGGCATCTCAGCTTCTGTAGGGCCGTCAATTCGCCAGATGGGCCGGCAAGTCCCACGGTTCAAGAACTGGTACACGGCGAGAGAATCAATGCTTGCATACAATTGACTCCGTGGCACACAGGCCACTTTCTTAGCGGGCAAAACCTTAAAAAGCGGCCGCTTTGCTTCGGAGCCAAAGATGTGGCTGTAAGTCTTGCGAGTCACGGATGGAAAGGTCTTCCACAACTTCGCTGCACGCTCAAATACGGCCGAACCGGGTGCATGAGCTTTGAGCTTGCCTCGAACTTCCCAGAATATTAGGTCGGCCTGTGAGAACGTAATTACTAGGAACCATGGTCGATTTCTTGGATGCATGAGCCACGCTATGTTGTCATCGTCGTACCCTGTCAGAGTGTAAAAGTTTGGATCGGGTTCTCGGTTGCCAATCCAATTCGCATCTTTGTTGTCCGCTGTATCGCCAAACCCAACGTATAGTCCATGATCTTCGGCGAGGGGCAGCCAACAGTTCGCCTCGCCGCACTTGTAGAAGAAGTAGTTCACGCACTTCGCCGCGATTGCATCCTGTGGCATTGTGGACATACCAAGTAGTGGTTTCTGTGGACGTTCGCTTTGCATCGATACTTAGAAACACATATTGTGGTTCACGCCAGGACTACAGGCCTGTCACATTCCGAACACTTAAACGAGTCGGGCAGCCCAATATGATATTCATTTCTGCGTTGATACCTGTTGTCATGGCCGTAGCCGGAATTCTTCCGACCATTGGGTGTGTCTACCTTTGGTCATTGCGCGAGCGTAAGCAACTGAGGCACTCGCCACTCACGCGAAACCTACTACGTCCACCCGGACATACTCTGCGAATCAAAATGATCGATGCCGTTTCTGAGTTAGTGATCTCAACTATGATACTCATGCTTCTTCCGTTGGTGCAGTACGCAGTCTACATCAGTCAATCCTACTTTGCAGGTTTAGCTGAAACACCATCTCGACTCTGGGCAAATATCATTCTTGGGACGGTCGTGTTCGCCTACTTCGCGCGACGACTATCATCCCACCTCACTCAAATGAAGTACGACGCGCTCGGCTTGGAAGGGGAAATGGCCACGGGCGAGGAGTTGAATCAGCTGATGCTCGACGGCTGCAGAGTATATCACGATATCCCATTTCCCTATGGCAACATTGATCATGTGGTAGTCAGCCCGAGCGGCGTCTTCGCCGTCAACGCAAAAGTCTTAGGGAAACCCAAGGACGCCGACAACGCCGAAGTCGTGGTCGACCAACAGCGAGGAATAATTCGATTCCCGGACCGTGAGTATCGAATACGAACTCAGCAGTTTGAAACTGAGGCCAAGTGGCTCGAGGACCATTTGTCAGCTTCAACAGGCTTGCCAGTAGATGTCGAATCCATCCTTGCCTTACCTGGCTGGTTCATAAAGGAGCGAATTGGCAAGGGACCAGTTTACGTCATCAATCCGTACCGGCCGCACAAGTTCTTTGTTCACAAACGGCAGGTGCTTTCCCCTGAGAGAATCCAGCAGATTGCGCACCAGTTAGAGCAACTGGTTCGAGATATCGAGCCTTCATTTCGAAAAATGTTGGAGCGTTGGGAGGAGGCAAATCGGTAGGGCAATGATCAAACTTGTGCGAATGTCCTAATCGGATCGCGTGTTGCTCCAGGAGGCTGCGGATGCGGCGGGGATCAAGCTGGCGGATTGGATTCGGCAGCGGGTTCTTGCGGCGGCGAGCTCGGAGGTTGGCCCGCGAATTGGCGCGAACGGACGCGAATAGGAAGCGAGGAGCGGTTAGCGATTAGTGATGAGTGATGAGGCAGAGAAGACGAAGGCGATCTCAAATCACAAATCTCAGATCTCAAAGGAAGAGGATATCAGATATCAAATTTCAGATATCAGACGGGAAGCAAGACAAAGGCGCGAAGAGGTTGGAAGAGGTTCTTGGTGCTTCGGGACAAGGGCGGTCGCTTCGAGCCTCGTTTACGGTTCGAAGCCGTGAGTTTTTTGCACGGGTTTGTCGAAGACTCCAAATCCGTGGCACCCGAAGGTATTGACTCCCTCGTTTACGCTTCGGGTTAGGATTTAGAGAAGAGCCATGCCTGAAGCGGTTAGCTGTTAGCGGTTAGCAATACGGCAGAAGAGCCCCCTCACCTGGCCTCTCCCCCGAGGACGGGGGCGAGGGAGAAGTGGAAGGCGATCTCAAATCACAAATCTCAGATCTCAAAGGAAGAGGATATCAGATATCAAATTTCAGATATCAGACGGGAAGCAAGACAAAGGCGCGAAGAGGTTGGAAGAGTTCTTGGTTCTTCGTTCTTGGTTCTTCGGGACAAGGGCGAGTCGCTCTGAGCCTCGTTTACGATTCGAGGCTGTGAGTTTTTGCACGGGTTTGTCGAAGACTCCAAAACCGTGGCACCCGAAGGTTTGACTCCCTCGCTTACGCTTCGGGTTACGATTCAGAGAAGAGCCATGCCTGAAGCGGTTAGCTGTTAGCGGTTAGCAATACGGCAGAAGAGCCCCCTCACCTGGCCTCTCCCCCGAGGACGGGGGCGAGGGAGAAGTGGAAGGCGATCTCAAATCACAAATCTCAGATCTCAAAGGAAGAGGATATCAGATATCAGATTTCAGATATCAGACGGGAAGCAAGACTAAGGCGCGAAGAGGTTGGAAGAGTTCTTGGTTCTTTGTTCTTGGTTCTTCGGGGCAATTGCCCCCTTCCAGCCGCTTGGCCCTCAACCCTTGCCCCTCGGCCAAACTCCCCTGTATTGTGATCCCCCTGCTGTTCATCCTGTCTTGCCTCGAAGGTGTTCTCATGATCATGCGTTCCCATCAACGTTCTTTTGCGCTTCTCGCCCTGCTGGCTGTCACTGGGTTCCTGGGCTGCGACGCCAGCATCCCCAAGGACAATTCGAAGCCCGCCACGGCACCTGCTGGGAATGCCGAAAAGCCAGCGGGAGTGAAGCGGTTGATCATCCTGACCAATGGCGATTCCCCCTTCTGGGATGCCTGCCGAGCGGGCCTGACCGCCGCCAACAGCGAACTGAAACTGGCCGATGCCGGATTGAAAGCCGTGCTGGATGTGAATGATGGGAAACCCCAGGGCCAACTGCAGAAGCTGCAACAGTACGGAACAATGAGTGACATTGCGGGCGTCGGGGTTTCGGCGATCGACGCCGATAACGTGGCCGTGGCCGATGAACTTCGGTCTCTGCAGAAGAAGGGGATCAAGGTCCTGACGATCGATTCGGATCTGGCTCGCGATAAGTTTGCCGATGCCCGGTTCGCCTTCATCGGGACCGACAACCGCACGGGCGGTCGAGTGCTGGGGACCTGCGCGAAGGGGCTGCGACCCGATGGCGGCGAATACGTGACGTTCGTCGGCCGCACGGGGGCTCAGAATGCCATCGAGCGAATCGAAGGATTCGCCGAAGGGGCGGGCGACAAATTCGTCTCGAAAGACACAATGGCCGACGACACCGATAAGGCCGCCGCTCGCGAAAATGTCCGCAACGCAATCAACAACCACAAGAGCTTGAACGTGCTGGTCGGGATCTGGTCGTACAACGCTCCCGCGATTGTCGACATTGTCCGCGAAGTCAACCGCCGCAAGGATTTTACGATCGTCGTGTTCGACGCCGAACCCGACGCCATCACCGCCATGAAGGAGAATCAGATCGATGCCATGGTCGTGCAGAACCCGTTCGAAATGGGTTACCAGGGCGTCAAGCTTCTGAAGGCCCTGGTCAAAGACGACAAAGACACGATTTCGCAGATGCTGCCCAAGCACGGCGAAGCCGGCGGAGACATCTACGACACCGGCCTGAAAGTCGTCGTCCCAAACGGCGAGTCTCCCCTGGCCGTCGATCAGTTCGACAAGAGTGTCGAGTTCCTGGATCTACCCACCTTCCAGAAGTGGCTGACCAAGTTCGATCTGACCGGTTCGTGACTGGTAGCCAATCTCGCCAAGATTGGGTCTTCTCGTCAATCTGATCTCCACAGAAAACTCGGCGCAACGGTGCCGAGACACTCTGAACGCGTGGCCCGTCGATGACCGATACACTCCATTCCAGCCGTTTCTGGCGCAAGCATGAATTCGCGCTCCTGGCGGCCGTGTTTGCGGTTTTGATCTTCACCACGATCCTCGACCGCAATCACAACTACCTCACTCAATGGCGGCAAAGCAGTATCGACCTGTCGCGACAGACGGCCTTGTTGGCACTGTACGCGATGGGCGCGGCTGTCGTGATCATTGCGGGCGGGATCGACCTGTCCACGGGGTCCGTCGTTGCATTCAGCGGAACGATCTGCGCCACGCTGATGCTGCTGATGGCTCCGGAAGCCGTTGAACAATCCAAGCCGATTGGCCCCGTGGTCATCACAACCGCGATCGTGGGGACGCTGCTTATCGGGGTCCTGATCGGCAGCTTGCACGCGTGGCTGATCACCGAAATCGGCCTCCCTCCGTTCGTGGCCACCTTGGGCACGCTAGTCGGTCTGCGCAGCCTCAGCCGCGCGATCATCGAATCGGTCACTCAAGCTGTTTCCGGTGGCGCGAAGACTCAGATCAACATCGCCGACAAGTCCTTCCGCGAGCTCTCTGGAGCAATCTCAGGAACAACGTGGAACCTGGTCCTGATCGTCCTGATAGTGGGATTCCTGCTGTGGGTGCTATTGAGCATGACAGTCGTTGGACGACACCTGTATGCGCTGGGCGGGAACGAACAAGCCGCGCGGCTCAGCGGGATCCAGACCGACCGCTTGAAGTGGCTGGCCTATGTCATCAGTGCCGTCTTGTCGTCGTTGGCGGGAATCTTGTACGTCAGCCAACTGAGCGTCGCGGACCCTCAGACGTCCGGCCGAGCGTATGAACTGAACGCGATCGCAGCAGCAGTCGTGGGCGGCTGTAGCCTGCAGGGTGGCGTGGGAACGATCCCCGGAACGCTGCTCGGGGCGCTGTTCCTGCGAGTGGTCATCGATGGCGTTGCCAAGATCGTCAAGACTGGTGCCGATGTCTATGAAGGTTTGATCGTCGGCGTCCTGGTGGTGTTCGCTGTGACGTTCACTCGGTCATCGTCCGCAACCTCCGCGAGCCGACGTCTGTTCAGCGGCCCATTGGGCTGGGTCACGCTCCTGAACCTGACGCTGCTGGCCGCGATCATGATGGCGCTATTGGGTTCCAAGCTGATTGAAGGCCGAACGCAGATGGACGCCACGTGGCTGGCAGCCCTCGCGGCAGGGGCCACATTGTCGCTGCTGCTGATCGTCAGGACCAGCTGGCCCAGGCCAACCAAGCAGTGGTTCGGGGCGGCATGGGCGGTGATCGTGATCGTGACGGCAATCGGTTGCCACGTCTCGTATCCGGGCGTCCAGCGAAAGTCAGCCCAGTCGGCGGTCCAGGCACTGGGCGGGCGGATCGTCGAAGGGGATACCGGGATCGTCGTCGATCTCGGCAAAACGACGTGCGACGACGCCGCGCTCAAGCGGCTGGTGCCCCGACTGAAGTTCTTCCCGAACCTCAGCGAGTTCCGTCTGAGCGAAACCAACGTGACGGACGCCGGATTGGATGCCATCCGCAAGGGCTGGGAAGAATCGGGACAACTCAAGCGTCTGGACACGACTGGCAGCAAGATCACGCCCGCCGCCGTCAATCGCCTGAAGCGGTCTCAACCGGATCTGCAGGTCACTCCGTAATGGATTCAGCCGTGACGACAGACGAGTTACCGCTGATCCAGTTCCAGGGCGTCACCAAGCGCTTCCACGCCGTGACCGCACTGGAGAACGTGTCGTTCGACGTTCGCCCCGGCGAGTTCCACGCGCTGTGCGGAGAAAACGGAGCCGGCAAAAGCACGCTGATGAAGATCCTGTCCGGCGTCATCACCGACTACGAAGGACAGATCCTCGTTGCGGGTCAACCGGTGTCGCTCACGGGCACTCGCGATGCCGAAGACCTGGGGATCAACATCATCCACCAGGAATTGAACCTGGTGGGGGATCTCTCAGCAGCAGCCAACATCTTCCTGGGCCGCGAACTGAAGACGCCCCTGGGGTTCCTCGACAATCAACGCATGGACCTCTCAGCCGAGGCGCTGTTCGAGCCGCTGGAATGCAACATCGATCCGCGCCAGCCCGTGCGAACGCTGCGAATCGGCGACCAGCAACTGGTCGAGATCGCCAAAGCGCTCAGCATGTCCTTTCTCCCCTCGCCCCGCCGTGGGAGAGGGGCCGGGGGTGAGGGCGATTCAACCCTAACCCGAAGCGCAAGCGAGGGAGTCAACCGCGCTCGCATCCTGATCATGGACGAGCCCACCAGCGCGCTCACCGAATCGGAAGTCGAACGGCTATTCCGAATCATCACGCGGCTGCGCCAGCAGGGCGTCACGATCATCTACATCTCCCACAAGATGGACGAAGTGTTCCGCAATGCTGATCGCATCACCGTGCTGCGAGACGGCAAAGTCGTGAAAACTCTGGACCGCAGCGCGACGAACCCTCGCGAGATCACTCACTTAATGGTCGGCCGAGACATCGGCGAAAGCGACTACGGCGCGAACCGCCAGCCGGGCGATTGCGTGCTGAACGTCACGGGCTTGTCGCTTCCCTGGCGAGGTCACGTACGGCAGTGGCGACTGAAAGACATTCAATTCTCAGTCCGCAAAGGTGAAGTTGTCGGATTCGCTGGATTGATGGGCGCGGGCCGAACCGAACTGCTGGAATGCCTGTATGGCGCCAGTCCCGAACCACCGCAAGGCGTGATCGAACTGGATGGTAGTCCCGTTCAATTCGACCACCCGGAAGAAGCGCTCAAAGCAGGCATCGCCCTCGTCACCGAGGACCGCAAACGCTACGGCCTGTTCACGACGATGAATGTCCGTGAGCACATCACGCTGTCGTCACTCGGGAAGAGTGCCAGCAGCGGGTTCATCAGCGCGGTGGCCGAGAACGCCGTGGCCACGGAAGCCATCAAGACCCTGCGAGTGAAAACCGCGGGCCCGACTGCCGCCATCACCAGCCTCAGCGGTGGCAACCAGCAGAAATGCATCATCGCGCGGGCTCTACAGACGAACCCCAAGCTGCTGTTACTGGACGATCCTACTCGCGGCATTGATGTTGGTGCGAAGGCCGAAATCTATCGCTTGATCGACGAGCTATGCCGCGACGGCCTGGCGATCATCATCACGTCCAGCGAACTGCCCGAACTGATCGCCGTCTGCGACCGCATCCTGGTCCTGTGCGAAGGCCGACTGACCGGCGAATTCAAACGTGGCGAATTCACCGAACAAAAGCTGATGGAAGTCGCCACAACCGGAGTCGGCTCCTAAGGAATCAATCTTCGGGAGGGCGAGGCTCCTGCCGAGCCGCTTAGTCTGTGTGCTCCCGAATACAAGGCATCCTCATGCAACGCTTTCTACGCTCAGTCCTGCTTCTATTCACGATCGGCGCCACAACCCACGCGGCCGACTTCCACACCGACATGATGCGGGCCACGCTAAAGCTAAAGCACCAGGATTCGACAGCCACCGGCTTCGTGTTGCGTCAATCGCTACCCGAGAACCGAGGCCGTTCAATCCTCGTCACAGCTGCTCATGTTCTTGAGATGACGCCCGGACCCGAATCAACGGTGGTCTATCGAGTGAACGAGGGTGAAGGCATCTACCGCAAAGAAACGATGCCGCTGGTGATCCGCAAAGAAGAAAAACCAGTCTGGGTCAAGCACGCCACCGAGGACATCGCGGTCATGCCGATCACGTTGCCCGCGAACGCCGATCTCTCAGAGGTATCGACCGACTTGCTCGCCACGGATGAACTGCTGCGGAAGCGTCAATTGCATCCGGGTCAAACGGTATCGTGCCTCGGGTACCCTCATCGAGTCGAAGCGAATGGCGCGGGATTCCCCATCCTTCGAACAGGTCCGATCGCCAGCTATCCACTGATTCCCTCATCGGCCAACAAGACCTTCATGCTCAGCACAAACACATTCGAAGGCGACAGCGGCGGCCCCATCTACTTGTGCGAGCCACCCCAGAAGGACGGTGCACAAGAGACGCGTCTGATCCTCGGCCTGATGCACGGGCAACATTTCCTGGACGAAGAGATGACGATGGTCTACGGCTCCAGCAAGCTGCGCCATCGGCTGGGCTTGGGGATCGTGATCCAAGCGCCACTGATCCGGGAAACAATCGACCTGCTAGCGAAATGATCCTACGTCGGTGGCGGATCGGGCAGCGGATCCAAAGGCGGCACCAGCGGCAGAGGCGCAGGGGGAATATCGCTGCCGGGAGCTTCGAGCGGGGTCGGACCTCGTTTTTCTCGCGGTTTCTTCGGACCGGTCGAACGAGGGTTCGCGGGATCGACGAATCCCAGCATGTAGTCGCTGGCGCCCGGAAGCTTGAGACCCGCTTCCATGATTTCGCTGCCGCGCGGATCTTCGTCAAAGTGAAGGATCAGCCCTAACAGAAACAATCGATCGGCATCTCGCAGGTCTTCTCGAGTCCACTCGGCGACCGCGGGCATCACCTGAGTCTCAACGACCTTGCTGTCCGGCCCAAAGATCGTCGCCAAGGTTTCACCCGACTGCGGCAGCGTGGGATCCAGGTCCAGGCTGCGTTTGAACTCGCGAACGGCCGAGGCGTACTGCTTGAGCGCGGCGAAGCAAATTCCCAACCGGAAATGCGGTTCGGGTCTTTCGGGCGCCAGGTCCGCAGCGTTGCGGTATCGCACGTATGCCTGCGACCACAATTGCTGGCGTAGTTTTTCGTCGCCTTGGTTCTGCTGCTCAAGACTCGTTCGTCGCGCGGCTGGTGGAGACTGCTGCGTCTGGCGCTGTCGTGTCCGGTTTGGATTCGCGCCGGCGTTCGGTGGAAGCGGATTGGGATTCGGTTGAAAAGGGTTCGCGCTGGCCATCGGAGCGCCCGGAACAGGCAGTCCCATCGGACCCATGGGTCCGACGGGTCCCATCCCCAGCGGTGCGAACATCGGTCCCGGACCGGGCGGCATGAACAGACCATGCGGCGGGGGACCGTTCACATACACCCCCGCCCCCAAGGGGCCGGGCAGTGGGATCCCATTCAGCGACGAGTAGCCAATGGCCCCCTGGGTCGGCATGGTCCCGCCCAACGAAAGCCCAGGTCCACCGTACCACCTTTGCCAGGGCAGGACGTAGTTCAACTGGTATTCGTAGACCGCCTGAGTCGGAACAGTGCTAAATGTTGGCTGCTGAGCCACGACGGCAGACTGGCTGCAGACGGCGATGGCCAGGGCGATCCAAGGAAGTCGAGACATGATTCACCTGTGAAGCGAGAACCGCGCACTGGAATTATGCGGGTCGCCGGAAGCACAGGTCAAACAGGGTTTACCCAAAGGAGTCATTTCCAGTGGTGGAAATTGGGTCCGCCACGAATGTTCCGCCCCGTTGCCGTTTGGCAACGCTCCATCTTCCCCTGAATGGAAAGGAATGTTACATCTTACGTTACTGTCTTGGTCCTGACTCAGAGCCAGCAGGATAGGAATTGATCACTGCAGGGAAAGCAGGTGGGCCATGGCCCAGGCAATCACCAATGTCGACAAGTGTGCCGTCCTACTGTCCGGTCTGAATCCTCAGGCATTGGACAAGGTGATGGAGATGCTGGGGCCCGAATTCGCCGGCAAGCTGCGCACCGCCTTGACCGGCGTGTCGAAGCGGAAGGACTTCAAGCAACTGCGCGAGCAGGTCATGCTGGAGTTCCGCGAGGTCCAGCAGGACGTGCGAGCCGCCAGTGCCGAACCGCCTGCGCCCGTCAAGGAAGTGGTCAAGAAGGCGCCTCCCGAACCCGATCCGCTGACCGAAGCCGCGGCTGGTGCCGAATCACTGGCCGAGATGCCGCCCGCCGTGCTGGGCGCGGCTCTCAAATCGGAATCGCCGCGAATCATCGCCACCGTCCTGAAGCAACTGCCGACCGATGTCAGTGGCAAGGTGCTCGAACTCCTGCCGGCTGATCTTCGACAGAGCGCGTTCCTGCTGATGGCTGATACGGCCCAGGTGAACCCGATCGTTGTCAGTCGAGTCCTGGAGCGGTTGCTGCAAAGCTGCCGCACGGTCGATCCCGCATCTGTTCAACAGGAAGACCGCCGAGTGAAGACGCTGATTGGAATCCTGCAATCAGTCGAGCGCGAAGAGCGATTACGGTTGCTGGGATCGCTGACCGAACGCGACCCCGAACTGGCCGGTCAGATCGACAACCTGATGTACGACTACAACGACCTGCTGCGGATCGAAGACCGTTCGGTCCAGAAGCTGCTGGGCCAACTGGAACAGCGAGTCGTGGCGACCGCCTTGAAGACGGCTCCCGAGGACCTGCGTCAAAAAGTCTTCAAAAACCTGTCCGAACGTGTGCGGCTCGCGCTGAACGAAGAAATGGAACTGCTCAGCGGATTGACGAGTTCCAAAGTGGACCAGGCGCGGCAAGAGATCGCCAACGTCATCCGGACCCATGACAAAGACGGATCGCTGATATGGAGTGAATAAGGTGCTCGCCGCACGGGCGGTGGCGTCGAGGCAATGTTTTCCGTTGGCTACCGATTCGCGCCGAGTTCGAGCAACGTCGGCAACCGAAGCTCCGCACTCGCGCCCATGCTATGCGGCGATCTTGCCCTGAAGTGCTTCAGTCAATCCGGCGGCCTTTTGGAGCTCGCGGATCGTGGTTTCCAGCGTGCGTTGCCATGTGAATTCGCCCGCTCGGCGGAACGCTGTTGTTCGCAGAGCGTTTCGGCTGGCGGAATCCAATCCTAGCGCGACGACGGTCTGAGCGGCCAGTTGCTGGCAGTCACCGGGCGCGTAGTACAGCGCTGCATCACCATACATCTCGGGCATCGGCGGGCAATTGGTCGAGATGCTAATGCACGAATGAGACATCGCTTCCAGGACGATGTTGGGACACGCTTCAACTCGGCTGGTCATAACGAATGCCTGGCACTGCTTCAGGCACCAGGCCATCTCGGGCTGCGACAGTTTGCCGCACCAAATGATGCGATCGACGCAGCCCAGTTGTTCTGCCTGACGCTGCAGCTTGTTTCGGTACGGCTGCATCATCGGTTCGGTTTCACCGCCGATGACCAGCGAAAGTTCCGGGTAGTGCTTCAGGATGGCCGGCATCGCACCCACGGCGTCTTCCAGACCACGATACGGACGGACGGACCCCGCCGTGAACAGGAACGGTCGCGTCAGGTCATTCAGTGATTTGGGCCGGCGCGATTCATCGTCGGCACTGGGAAGATCAATGCCGTGATAGACCGTGGCAATCTTGCTTTCGGGCAGCTTCCACTTGTCGACCAGGAAGTCTTTGACAAAGTCCGACACAGCGATGATGCGGTCCGATTTCCGGCAGACTCGCTTGGCCACCCAGCGCCTAGCGAGGGTCCGCAATGTTTCCATCCAGGGATTGCCAGCAAACGGGACGGCCAGCGGTTCCATGTTTCGGACCATCGCCACAACCGGCGATTCACCACAATCCAGCCAGCGGGCCGTTGGGATGAAAACCACGTCGGGCTTGCGCTTCTGCAGGACCGATCGCAATCCTCGAAAGCCGCGGTTCACGTCGTTGTGAGTCCACGATTCCCAATCGAGTCGACTGCTTTTGTTCAGGTCGTCGAGTGACTGTGGAGGAACGAACAGGTCCAGCCGGGAAATGGCGGGGTGGCTGGCCATCATCGGCGCCAGGATCTCCAGGTACTTGCGGCTACCGCCGCTGAGTCCGCCATTAGTCAGGTTTGCCAGGGCCACGTACATTTGCGGGTACGGTTACCTCAGTTGATAGCGACTGCTTGTGACGATGACGATTCTTGTGGTCAGCCCGCTTGATGTCGGCAACCGGGGGCTTTCGCCGCCCGGCTCGCCAGGTTTCTGCGTGAGAAAAGTGTCAGACTTCGCCCATGGCCCAAAGATTCGTATTCCAACCCAGTTGTGGGGGAACAAACGACGCGCCAGCGTTCCAGACTCGTCCCGCCATCACATAGGCCTTTGACATCAGCGTCGGGCGGGAGATTCCCAAGTGCAGCTTGGTTCCACCGTCGCCGCCCACGCGAACATTCTTCAGTCCGGCATCCTGCATCGCTTTCGTGAGGGCCGGCTTGTTCATGATGTTCAGATTGTGAATGGCCAGGCTGTCGGGGCAGAATCGTTCGCCGAAGAACCGGACCACGGGTGACGCGTAGTTGGGCAGGGTCACCGCCACAATCGCCCCAGGCCGGCAGAATCGAGCATGACAGCGCAGGATATCGGCAGGATCATCGAAATGTTCGATCAGCCCGAACGACATCACCATGTCAAACTTGACCGGCAGTTCGACCGAGCGAACATCGCCGTGATAGACGTTGGTGGGCAGCCCGATTCCCTTCAACAAGGCCGCAGTTGTTCGGCAGCCTTCTTCGGCGTAGTCGATGCCACTGAGGCGCACGTCCGGACGAAGGCGATTCATTCGCTGCAGCTTCTCGCCAGGAGCACACCCGAGTTCCAGGATGGACGCATTCGGACTGACAGCGCCAAGAAGCCGACGCAACATGCGATCGTACTTCCATTGCGAAACTCGATGTAATTGAACGAGGTTTCCGTGATCCAGCGGCTTCGTTGCCCAGACACCTTCCCAGTAGTTGGAACTGGTCAAATCCCCTTGAACAGACATGTTTTGCCTCCTTGCAAAAGTAAACTCGGTCAAGTCAGTCTGATCGAAGGACCATACTGCTGCGGGTAATTGAATTGACGGTTGTTGACGAAACTTCTGGAAGAGCTGACGGCCAGTATTCTGTACGCAAGCGCTAGGATGGCCCATATCATGAGGGCGCGAATCATGCTCATGTCGCCATACCAGAACCATCTCATCGCACTTACCGCCAGGCAGCCGTAAAGCAAACGCCTGGGGATCGAATACAGGTCGTTGTTGAGATCGCAATAGCCGATAAACGCGCCCCAGAAGAGATTGATGACGATCACGCCCCAGATCCCGAAGTTTCGAAAGGGGACAATGACGGGATGCATGCCCCCAGTGGCAACCGACCCGAAGTACCACAGCGAGGGGTTGGAGTCACCGTCGATGGGACGTTCGATGCCCATGGCTTTCGTGATCGCTCCCGGTGGCAGCGAGACGATGTAGTCGATGTAGGTTTGACCGTACAGATAGGTCAACGTGCCCGCGTCATAGTCTGCGGCCAGACCGAGATTGTTCAAGGCGACGGCGGTCCACGTGTTTTGTGTTGCACCATCCACGATCAGATCGGCTAGAGACTCATGCTGAGTTTGCGCCTGGCTCGCGGAATGTCGCAACGACCCCAAAGCAACGAAGGCCACTGCGCAAACAGCCAGCGGAATGATGACCTTGTAAAACCTTTTGAGCTGCAAATAGCCCTGCTTCAGTTGTTGCCTGGCGCGATCCCCCATGGGGCCACTGATGTAAAGCATCCCAAACGCGGCAATCAGCCCCACGCATTCGCGGTCGCCGCGCATGAATTGCAGGACGACGACGATATAGAGCGTCACGCACCCAATGGCCCATTGCTTGAGGTATCGGCGCGATGCCCCCAGCGGCTCATGTTCGGAGTCGATGTAAAGCAGAATCAGGATCAGATAAGAAATCAGAGACGACGAGTTGAGGCCTGCTTCGACGTCCTTTCCGGCTGCTGATTCGACAGAGGCATAAGCAGACTGCCAGATGTCTTTTTCGGGGGCATGCAGCCACGAGAGGCTGAACGAAACACCCAGCAAGGCAGCCGTGGCAAACAGCGGCAACAACCGGACGTTCGCTCGGGGACGGTCTGACTTGTCGGCCTTGGCGCGGTTGGTAAACGCGAAGCCGGAAAACTCGAGCCCAATCATCATCCCACACAGCCCGACGAGCGCCATCCAAAGCATCTGATTGACCATCGGATGGTTCTGACAAAGGCGGGCATTGCTGGGGGTCTGCCACCAGACATATTCGCGATCGAACAGGTACCCCGCTGTTGCGCTGAAAGGGAGCGAAAACAGAAAGATGCACAGGCGTGGCAGCAGCGACAGCCCGGTAATCTGCATTGATGACATCGCCACCACGGTCAGGGCCGCGAGCAAGACGACTGTCACGGAAAGAGGCGGCAGTTGCGAGAACCAGAACATTCCCGCCGCGACGATGCTTGTGGAAAGCCAAACGGCGGCCAACGTTCCGTGGCTAGCATCCGCATGACGGTGCGGAACCAAATCGTGGCGGCCGGGTAAAGGATGCACGTCAGCCAGACTCTGTGGGCATTGTAATTTTTGGGGTCCCAAAATGCGGCGGGAATTTAGCAGCAAGGCTTTAGGGGGCCAAGACCAGTTATGGCGCATGCCGCCGGCGATTCGGCCAGACACGAGATTGACAGTCTGTGCGAATCCTTCTATTGATTCCCGCCCCTTCGCAAGCCTGAGGGCCAGGCCATTTCAAGTAGCACAATGTCTATAAACGCCGACGATACCCCGGCTTCCATCAAGGCGGCCAATCCCCAGTCGCCCTCGTTAAGGGCGAACGCCCAGTGGATGCTGGCGGGCAATATCACCTACGGCGCCTGCCAGTGGCTGATGATGATCGTTGTCGCGCGCCTGGGCAGTTCCGAAACGGTGGGACTGTTCTCGCTGGCTTCGGCCATCACCGTCCCGATCATTGCGCTAATCGGACTGGATTTGCGGACTGTCCAGGCAACAGACCAGTCGAACCAATATCGATTCGAAGACTTTTTCACGCTGCGAATCACCACGCTGGTGCTTTCGATGCTGGCGATCATGGCGGTGACGTTTTGGAACGGATACAAACCCGAAACGACCCTGCTGATCTTCGTAACTGGCATTTCCAAGTGTGTGGAAGCGATGAGCTTTCTATGCCACGGAACGCTGCAACAGCATGAGCATCTCGATCGAATGGCCAAGTCCAGGATCGCTCGCGCCATTCTCTCTGTGGTTGTCATGGCCATCGCCCTGTATGTCTCGCAGTCCCTGGTCATTGCAACAGTCGCGTTGACGCTGGTTTGGACCGTGACGCTGATCTTCAGTGACTGGCCAGCCGTCGTGCAGTTACTGCATGAGCGAGGCGAATCGGCGTCGCTTTGGAGTTTTCGGCGACGCCCGCTGACAATCCTGTTGATGGCCGCGATTCCCTCTGGAATCCTGGCCTGCCAGTCCTCCCTGGAATCGAGCCTGCCTCGATTGTGTATCGACGGTTACCTGGGCGAACGAGATCTGGGGATCTTCGCTGCAATTTCATCGATGACGATGGCCGGCGCGTTGATCATCAACTCCGTTCATGCTGCCGTCCTGCCGAGGATTTCCCGCTGCGTGGTGCAAGGCGACGGGAAATTCGTGGCAAAGATTCTGATCAATCTAAGCGTGATTGGCGGCGCGGTTGGCGGCTTGGGAACGTTGGCCGTCTATCTGCTTGGCCCGTGGGTCCTGGGAACCTTGTTCGGGGAAGAATATGCGGCTCACAGTCCGCTGCTGGTCGTCTTGATGTTTGCGGCGGGGGTTCGGTATGCCACATTGCCGCTGTCGACAGGACTACGGGCCAACAAGCAGTTCTGGCTGCTGACAATTCTTCAGACGGTTTCTCTGCTGGCTTCGATTCCTCCCTTGATGATGCTGGTCAAGCAGCACGGTGCAATGGGTGCCGCCTATGGTTCAGTCGTGATGTCGCTATTGTACGCCGCGCTTCAGATTCCCGCATCGATTAAGTTGTTCCGACCAACTCAGCAGCCGGTCAACTCGGTTGGCCCACAGGTCCTTCCAGCGGATATTCGAAACGCAGCATGACAACGTGCGAGCAGCCATGCTTCGGAATGGCTCACTTGTTGTTGGTCGTGAAAGCCGCACCTTTCTTCCTGGGATCGGCAAGATTATCCAACTCTGGCGGCAGCACCCCGGTTGGGAAGGTCATGTTCGAATCGATTTCGACCTGAACCTTCTTCTTGGCGTCTGCGGACCTGAGAAACGCGGCGACTTCTTGACCTTCAATGAGAACATACTTCCCATTGACCAGGTGATAGTTTCCAACAATGCGGATCAGCTGCGGGACGCCACCGCGCAGTGTGACCACGGCGGAATCGGCGCGGCTGTTTGGGCCCGCGCAGATTTGTGAGTTCTCGATGGAGATCGTCTGGCCCATGAAGGGGTAGGCGGCGCCGGGCTGGCCGAAGTGATGGACAATCGGGATTCCGCCATACTCGCCACCAAATCGGCTTTTCTGAGCGATGAAGTTTCCGTAGTTATCGACCCAGCGAACCTGATCGACTCCCTGAGTTTCCAAAGTCTTGGCTCCCTGCGCATTCACAGTCCCGAAGACGGGAACGCCAATCATGTTGTCGAACATCAGCGTTCCCGAAGTGTTCATGAAGGCCGCGGAATCTCTGTCAAAGTTCTCTTTGTTGATGCGCACCCACGTATCACGCAGGATCGCGTAGTCGCAGACATTCCGCAGGACTTTCTTCGGCCGGATGAACTTACAGCGGCTGATCGTGAGGCTGGCCGACATGTGCTGGTCGGTTTGGCTGTGTGTCCCCTGAGTCATCACGGCGTAGTCCGACGATCCCTGGAATTCGCAGTCGGAGATGTCGAGCGTCGTGCCATCGATGTTCTTGTTTTCCAGGTAGATCTGGTTTGAACCACCCAGGAAGCGAAGCCCGCGAACGGTAATCGTGAAGACGTTTGTAAAGACAAAGGACCGCTTGTTCGCAGACTTTTGCTCGATGATGGCCTTTGAATCGCTCGCGACATTCGCATAGCTAGCCAATTGGATTTCGTCCGAGATCACATAGCGACCTTCCGGGAAATAGATGACGGGCGAAGACCCCATGGCGGACCCATCGTCGGGTTTCACAACGCGCGTTCTCTTCTTGGCCAGGTCGGCGGCCGCCTGGATGGCCGCCGTGTCGTCGGTTTGACCGTCGCCCGTGGCCGATTTGGTCAAACTTCCGTCGGACGCTTTTAAATTCTTCACATTGATCATACCGCTGAGTGGATCATTGGCATGGCAAACGCCATGGAAGAACGCGCAGAACAGGACCACCACCACGGGCGATCTCGAAAGGACAGGATTACGAGTGGTACGCATGGCCAATCTCCAGAAAATGAGGCATCAAATGTCTGATTACAATGTGTTGTTCGTTGCTGAATTCCAGCATCAGGCTGGAACATCGCTCGCCGGAAGCAATTTTGGCATGACACCAGCAATGGACCTACTATAACGCGGCCCAGCTGGAGTATTTGCAAATGGCCCCATCATGCTCGTGAGTACAAGTGACGCGAAGACTCACGAGAGCGGGTGCTGGCGAAACAATTGTCGTTCCGAAGACCCGTTGGGCGATGTTGAAATGTATCAGTCCCGTTTGCGCTGACCAATATCAATTGCCCGAAATCAACCGGCTTCCTTCAATCTTTCGCCAGCAGCGGATTTAGAGCTATCCGAGCGATCGGCTTCCGGGATTTTAAGCAGCTTCAAGCCCACAGTTTGCGGATCTGTCACTTCGCGAAACAGCTCCTCCAGCCGGTCAATCAGCCGCTGGCGATTGAAGTGCTGTTGCGCGTACTGCAGGCCGTTGTGTCCCCATCGCAAGCGATCTTCCCGATTGCTGTGCAACATCTGTCGTGCTGCGCTTGCCAATGCGACCGCATCTTCCGCGGGGACAACCAAACCCGATTCGCTGTCGCGAATCGCGCCGGCGCCATCACCGTCGACAGCCCCCAACACGGGTTTCCCGCAGGCCAGGTACGATTGCAGCTTACTGGGGATGACTCGCGCAAATGTGGGATCGCGCTTGAGCGTCAGCAGCAAGACGTCTGCCGCCGCGAAGTATCGAGGCATAGTTTCGACAGGCCGCCGGCCCAGCAGGAAGACCGTTTTCTCTAGCCCGCGCGCTTTGACTTGTTCTTCGACGGCGGCTTTCTCGCGACCGTCACCAAGAATCACCCACTTCAGGCTCGATTCGTCACGACACAACTCGGCGGCGTCCAGGATCGTGGGAAACGATTGCGCTGTGCCGATGTTTCCAGCGAACAGGATTCGGAATCCGTCTGGCAACTCGCCTCGCTCAGGGGCATCCGCGGGCAGGTCGATCGGTTCATACAGCGACTCGGCCCAGTTCGGATATTCCACGATCTTTGCTGGCGGAACGGCTTGATCTTCGATCGGCTTTCGAAATCCCGGCGACTGAATCAGGACCTTGTCGCAACCGCGATAGATCTGGCGAACCATCCTGTCGACGATTGTGGTTACCCAACCCTGCTTGACGACTCCCGTTGCCGAGAGCGATTCGGGCCACAGGTCCTGGACCCAGAACAGCAGCGGTGCCCGCTTGCACCATTTCATGACATTGGCCGGCCAACCGACAAAAATGGGCGAGGGCTCGAATGCAAAGACCACATCATATTTCTGACGGCAGATGAACGGGCCGAACAAACAGGCCGACCAGGCAAACGTCAGATAGTTGATCGCCAGTCGGATTCCCTTGGAAGCTCCCCGAGTCACATGGGGAACTCGATAGACCGGGATTCCTTCGTAGTTGTCCTTCTGAGGCCACGGCAGCGGGCGATAGCCGGGAAACAACTTGCCGGACGGATAATTGGGCAGGCCAGTCAGTACCGAAACTTCGTGTCCCCGGTCGCGCAGTTCGAGGGCCAGATCGTTGATCCGAAACGTCTCTGGCCAGAAATACTGAGTAACGATCAGGATTTTCATCGTGTCTTCAAGCCGCTTTGCGGAGATTTGATTCCTGACCTGCCTGTTTGATTCCTTCGCGACGCATCACCTTGAAGAAGGTCAGCGCCAGAATCTTCACATCAAACCAGAACGACTGGTTGTTCAAGTAGAATTCGTCGAGCGACACTTTGTCGGGGATCGCCAGTTCATCGCGGCCGTTGATCTGAGCCCAGCCGGTCAGCCCTGGCTTCATGGCGCTGACACCGCAATTCGTGCGAAGTTCAATCAGGTCATCCTGGTTGAAGAGCGCGGGTCGCGGACCGACGAAGCTCATGTCACCCTTCAGGATGTTGTAAAGCTGCGGAATTTCATCAAGGCTGGTCACTCGCAGGATGTGTCCGATCGGCGTGATCCATTGATCCGAGTTCGTCAGCATGTGAGTGGCAAGCTGAGGCGTGTCGGTGCGCATGCTGCGGAACTTCGGCATCAGGAAGATGCAGTTGTCTTTCCCGACTCGGCGCGACCAATACAGGGCCGGACCCTTCGACGTCAGCCGGACCAGGATCGCGATGAACAGGCAGGGAACCGCCAGGATCGAGGCCGCAGTGAGCGCAAGGACGATATCGAACAACCGTTTCATGCCGCACCTTTCATCCAATTGGCCGTGACCTGCAGCCCCTGGTCCAGTGTGTAGGGGGGTGACCAGTCGAGTTGTTTTCGAATGAACTGGCTGTCGACGGCCAGCGAACCCAGCAGTCGATCGAGTGCCTGTGTCTTCCCTGCGATTCGCGCGGTTGCTCGCATGATTCCAATCGGCGCCGGCAGCAGCCACGCCTTGCGACCGAATGCCTGTCCCATACGAGACACCAGTTCTGGCAACGACACGTCGTCGCCGTCGCTGACCAGAAACGTCTGAGCGCGGGCGTTCGGGTTGATCGCACATTCGATCAGCGAATCGACCAAGTTATCGACAAAAACCAGGCTGCGGCGATTGTTCAATCCGCGCACGGGAAGAGGCAGCCCCCGTCGCACAAATTTGAATAGGCTCATCAAGCGGCCCACATGCCCCGGCCCGTAGACTGGGGGCGGTCGCAGGATTGTTGTTTCCAGTCCCGTGTCTTCGCCAATCTTTCTGACTGCCGCTTCGGCGTCGAGCTTTGATTGGCCGTAGGGCCCGTCGGGCTGACACTGTGACGATTCGCAAAGTTGCTCGTCTGCCAGCGTTCGCATGGCATGCAACGAACTGACATAGACGAACCGCCGGACTCGGCCCGCCGCGGCGGCTTTCGCCAGCGCAGTAGTCGCCCCGACGTTGACTCGTTCGAACTCGGCCGCCGGATCGTTCGAAGTTTCTTTCAAGACGTGAACTCGGGCGGCCAGGTGAATGACCGCTGTCACGTCCTTCAAGACTGCTGGATCCCACTTGGTTGTTGGCCCCAACTCGCCCATCGGAATGATGTCGCGAGCGAGCTGCTCATGTTCGGGCTTGGCCTGACGAACCACGGCCAGCACGCTGTGTCCGTGATCAGCCAAGGCCTTGCAAAGGCGGCGACCGACGAACCCGGTGGCTCCGGTAACAAGTATGCGTTCCATTAATCAGCCCGCCCTGTTCGCCCTTACGCAGCCCGTTTCCAGACCGTGCGATTGATGTAATCGGTGTAACTGAGGATCACTCGCACCATCTTTTGCGAGACCGATCCGCCTTCGTAGTCTTCGACGACGCGAAGCACGCGGCGACCTTCTTCGAACTGAGACGTCACCACGTCGACCGACTGAATGACGCGGTCCGGTTCCAGGCCGCTCATCACCAGCGCCCCCACGTCCATCCCTTCAGGACGTTCGTGAGCTTGACGCAGGTTGACCGCGGGGAAATTCAGCAGCGACGATTCCTCGGTAATCGTGCCACTGTCAGACAACACGCAGAACGCGCGAGTCTGCAGCTTCACGTAGTCCAGGAATCCGAACGGTTTCGACGCGCGAATCATTCCCTGGCCGGATTCGTCCAGATCGCGACCCAGCGATGCCAGGCGTTTGCGAGTTCGTGGATGCACCGAGACGATGATCGGCAGCTTGTAACGTTCGACGAGCGTATCCAGCGTCCGCAACAAAGTGCCCAGCAACTCGGGGGAATCGACGTTTTCTTCACGATGAGTGCTGACGACGAAGTACTGGCGATCCTTCAGGCCCAAGTCGTCCAAGATGCTCGACGATTCGATACCGGGCCAGTAATACTCGAGCACCTCCTGCATGCACGAACCCGACTTGATGATCGTCTCGGGTCGGATCCCTTCGGCCAGCAGGTATCGTCGAGCGTGTTCGGTCAGCGGCAGGTTGATATCGCTGATGTGGTCCAGGATCCGCCGGTTGATCTCTTCGGGCACTCGTTCGTCGAAGCACCGATTTCCCGCTTCCATGTGAAAGACGGGAATCTTGCGGCGCTTGGCCGAAATCGCGGCGAGACACGTATTGGTATCGCCGTAGAACAACGTGGCGTCGGGTTTTTCTTCGGCCATCACAGCGTCGGACGCCGCGATGACTTTGCCGATCGTTTCGGCAGTCGTTTCGCCGACGGCATTCAGGTAACGATCCGGCGGCCGGATCTGCAACTGTTCGAAGAAGACCTGGTTCAACTCGTAATCATAGTTCTGGCCCGAATGGACCAGGACATGATCGACGTGCTTATCGAGTTCCGCGATGACGCGAGACAGCTTGATGATCTCGGGGCGCGTTCCCACGATCGTCATGACCTTCAGACGCTTCACATCAGTCTCCAACATCGTTCGTGGGATTGAACTTTTTGACCCGTAGCTACGTTCGCCAGAATGTGAGCCAACTTGCGTCGGCCCAATCTCTGGCGAGATTAGCTACGCTCCGACTTAGGCAGCCTTCTTGCTGGCGGCCGATTCGAACAGTTCCAGGTTGTCTTCGGCGGCACTCTGACCGATCAGCAGGTGATGCTTTCGCAACAGCTCGATGGTGTCCTTCAACCCGATGACGGTGTCTTCGGAACTGAATTCCTTCGTCAAACCCGCCGACTTGGCTGTCGTCTTCGGTTGCAGTTCGGGCAGCATCGCGCGAATCGCGAAGAAGCGGCCGCGGCGCACGGTGTGATGACATTCCTCTTCCGAGATCATCAGTTCGTGCATCTTTTCTCCGGGTCGGATCCCCGTGACCTTGATTGGAATCTTGCTGTTGCCAATCAGGGCCTTGGCGATGTTCATGACAGAGGTCGACGGAGCCGATGGAACGAATGTTTCGCCCGGTTCCGCATGTTGCAGCGCCGCGAAGACGCAATCGACGGCCTGGTCGATGCTCATCAGGAACCGCGTCATCTCGGGAACCGTCAGCGTGACGGGCCCACCCTGGCGGATCTGGTCGTGGAACAGCGGAATCACAGAACCACGTGACGCCAGCACATTGCCGTAGCGAGTGCAAATGAATCGCGTCTTCGGGCTGAGGATATTCGCCGACGTGAAGATGCGTTCGTGAATCGCCTTGGTCAGGCCCATCACGTTGACCGGCTTGCACGCCTTGTCCGTGCTGATGCCGACGACCGTATCGATGGGGATTTGATGCTCGCGAATCGCTCGCACGATGTTCACCGGGCCCATGCAATTTGTTTCAATTGCCTGTTCCGGGAAGTATTCGCAGTTCGGGACCTGCTTGAGTGCTGCGGCGTTGATCACGATGTCGGCGCTCTGCATTGCCGAACAAACATCGGGAAACCGCCGCACGTCGCCCAGGCGAAATTCCAGGCTGTTCAGAAAGTTTCGATAAATCAGTTCGTCGGTCGACACCTTGCGATGCAGGTACGACATCCGCATGTCGTGCTGCTTGGCTTCATCGCGCGACAGCACGATCACCTTCTGTGGGGTTCCCAATTCGCCCGACAGCAGTCGGCGCACAAGCACCTTGCCCATCGAACCGGTCCCGCCGGTCACCAGGATCCGCTTGCCTTGCAGGATCGGTTGAGCAGGTGCAGTCGGTCCTTCGAACGAAGAAAAAAACTTACGCGGCTTCATTCAGGGCTCCTCGTCCTTGGATTTGAGCGGCCAGTTCAGTCAGCATTTGATCCCATGTCGGCACTTGGTACCCGGTTCGCTTCGCGAAGTCGGATCCGTCCAGGCTGCGATCGCAGTGAAACGTCGATTCAGGCGTGATGGTGATGTCGCGTCGACCCATGAATGTCGACAGCTTGCACAACAAGTCGTACTTGTTGATCGGTTCTGAAGCCACTTGCCAGACACCGTGCAGGTCTGGTTCGTGCAGCAGAATGTGTTCGATGACGCGCGACATCTCTTCGGTTGTGACACCGGAATAGATGGCTTTGGTGAATCCCTTGATGGTGCCGCGCTGAGCCAAAAACCATTCGATCAGGCTTTGCTTGCGAGAAAGCTCCAGCCCGATGATCGACGATCGGATCGTGATGCCCGGCGCCTCGGAAACTTCGCCCAGGTACTTGCTCAGGCCGTACAGGTCTTCGGCATCGGCGTGATCGGTCTGGCGATACATCCCGCGACGGCCATTGAACACGCAATCGGTGCTCAGATGGACCAGTCGCGCACCGGCTGCCGCGCACATCAATCGCAGGCGTTGTGGCAACAGCGAATTGATTTCCAGGCTGGGAATGGATTCCTTCGCCGCGGATCGCTGCTTGATGATGCCGACGCAGTTGATCACCGCATCCGGACGAAAATCGCCGAGTATTTCCAGGACGCGATCACTGTCTTGAGCGTCCGTGCTGGCATAAGTGTTCTGAGCGTTGAACAGGCCGTACTTCGCATACGACGCCAACGGCCCGCGCACGGTCACTTTCACATCGTGCTTCTGCTGCCAGCTCAGCAAGAGCTGATGGCCCAGCATGCCGTCGCCGCCAAGGATCAGACAGCGCATTCCGTTCCCCCCTGAGTGCCACTGGAATGGCGGCGCAACCCCAGAAGGGCTGTGGTGGCGCGAAGATAAAGTGAGCCGGTGGACATCGCTTGCCGCTAGATTCCATTCATTCAACGAAGCGATCTGCGGACTCCAATTCCGCAAGGGTACGTGATTTAGTGGAAATGGGGTTGTACTGCAAGACGATGTTTTTTGGCCTTTTGATCCACGTCCCAAGCCGGCCTACCCTGTTGGAGTTCAGGCTTCAGCCTGTCTTCCCTACTTCAGCCAGAGAACATGGCGCGAATATCCTTCGTGGGCTGCTAATTGCCTCCACGCCCACTGCAAGTGCGGCTCGCACCAATCTGGTCTTGCCGGTTTTTTGGAGCGCAGGTATTCAGCATCGGTTTTCGGCAGATTCTGCCGCAGACCTCATTCAGACACGGATCGTCGCGGATGGAATGGACTTCGAATCGATCGATGATGGGGCTTGGGCGACGCTCGTTCCGTATCGTGCCGGCAATCATCGTTTGCGCGATGTCCGCTCTGGTCGACGCCGCAGATGAACCGGCCGAGACGGGAAAATCACGCACGCCAACGGCCTCGATCCGCTTGCCGCCACGATCCAATCAAGCGGAATCCGCCTCGTCATCCAGTCGTTCACGTAGCAGTGCCAGCTCGACCGGTAGCCTATGGACGACGATTGTTTCGCTGGGGGCGATCGTTAGTTCTCTGGGTGTCGTAGGATACTGGCTGCGACCGCACCTGGGTCTTGCCGGTGGATTGCCTCCCGAGGCACTCGAACTATTGGGCCGCCGGTCGATTGAGCAAAAGGTGACTATTCACCTGATTCGTTGCGGCAGCAAAGTTCTGGTCGTCGGCGTGTCCCCTGAAGGTGCACGAACGCTATCCGAAATCACGGATCCCGCCGAAGTCCAGCGGTTGGTCGCCGTGTGTCACGCCCCGCGCGAACCACGATTCTCGGCGATGGTTCCCGGTGCCAGTACGCTGATGGGAAACCGGCCAAATCCCCAACGAACATCCTCGCCCGCGGAGGACCCTCGACGTGGCTAGTCGCCGACTGATCTGCGCGGCGATTCTGGGCATCACCTGCCTGATGCCCGGTCCGGCGAGCGCTCAGTTCGATCGGCCCAGTCGCGCGAACCCGTTTCCCGGAGAAAATGCCCCTCCACACGTTCCCGCTCGCTTGCCATCGGATCGAATGGAGCTAATCGCTGACCCTGTCGCCCCCAAGCCAAGCCCCCTGATTGATCCGGCCAGCGTCGGAACATCGCTCAAAGTACTGGCCGCTGTCACCGTGCTGGGCCTGGTCCCGTCGATCCTGCTCATGACGACCTGCTTTGTTCGATTCGCGGTCGTGCTGGGCTTACTGCGACAGGCGCTGGGGACATCACAAATCTTCTCGAACCAGATCCAGACTGCTCTTGCGATGATGCTGACGTTCCTGGTCATGGCCCCCATCTGGCAGCGCGCGTACGAGCAGGGCATTCAGCCCTACACCAATCCTGCACCCGGAGCCCTACCTCTCGACGAGCTGACCGCAGTGCAGCGAACGGTGACGCCCGTTCGAGATTTCATGTCGCGACAAATCGACCAGGCCGGCAACGCCGATGCAGTCTGGATGCTGATCGACTACCAGCGTCCCGAAGCAGGATCGCAGGCAAGCGCCTCATGGAAGGAACCCGCCCGCTACGACGAAGTGCCTCTGACCGTGCTGGCTCCGGCGTATTTACTGAGCGAACTGAAGGTCGCCTTTCTGATCGGCTTTCAAATCTTCCTGCCATTCCTGGTGATCGATCTGGTTGTGGCGGCGATCCTGACCAGCCTGGGCTTGAACATGCTGCCTCCGTCGATGGTGTCACTTCCGTTCAAATTGTTGCTGTTCGTGCTGATTGACGGCTGGTTCCTGACCGTCGGCATGTTGCTGGAAAGTGTGCGGATGGCATGACGGCCGACGCTGCCATGGAACTGTGCCGAAACGCCGCATTGCTCGCGCTGATGCTCTGCGGCCCCGCGCTCCTGGCCGCGCTGGCCGTGGGTCTGGTCATGGGGCTGCTGCAGGGTTTGACGCAGGTCCAGGACCAGTCGCTGACATTCGTGCCCCGGTTGATTGTCCTGTCGCTGGTTGTGCTACTGCTGATGCCATGGGGACTGAGCTTGCTGACAACGTATGCCGCCGACTTGATCCGCGGGATCCCTGGCACCATTTGATTCACTTCCGGAAGGCGAGGTACTTGGTTTGGGTGCCACGGTTTTGGAGTCTTCGACAAAGCCGTGCCGATTCACGGGTGAATGCAACCAATTCGATGAGCTCCCCATGAACCTGCTTCCCTGGTTCGACACGACAACCGACCCACTACTTCGCCTGGTGCAAGCAAGCGTCGCCGCGCAGGGAGCGATTTTCTTGCTGACCGCCGCACGTCTGGCCGGATTCATTTTCGTCGGCGCGCTGTTGGGCAAACCGATCCTCACCTGGCCGATGCGCGTGGGACTTGTGATCCTGTTGACTCTGATCGTCGCCCCAAATCTGCCGACGCCAGAATCGCCACCGATTCAACCCGCTGCGCATGAAGTTCCTGCTCAACTGAATGCCGCATGGGACGCGGACACCTCTCATCGATCAACCAACATCGTCGTGGCGACCGCTTGCGAATTGGCGATCGGGGCCTCACTCGGACTCGCCATCGCCGTGTTCCTGTCCGGACTGAAACTGGCCGGTGAATGGATCGATCGCCACAGCGGCCTGGGACTGGGAAGCGTCTTGAACCCCGACTACTCAGCTGGCGGTTCCGCGCCGGCTGAAATGACCTGGCTGCTGAGCATCTCTGTGATCCTGGTCCTGCAACCCGTGAATGGCCACTTGTTGGCGGTCCGGTATGTCCTCGACACCTTTCATGCCATCCCCTTGGGCTCAGCGCCAGCGTTAGGTTCCTTCACGGACTTGATCAAAGCGCTCGTTCAGCAATCGCTCATTCTGGGCCTGCGCATCGCCATGCCGTTTGTCGTCGCGATGTCACTGCTCGAAATGACCTTGGGATGGGCTCGCCGAGCGTCCCGGTTCGACCTGACATCCACAGCAGTCGCGTTCCGAGCTTCCGCCGCCCTGCTGATCCTCGCCGCGACACTTCCCGGCATCCAGGAAGCTGTGAATTCCTCCCTGCAGGAATCGTTGAAAGCCGCCAACGACAACCTCCTGGCCCATCAACCCTAGCTTCCTATGTCCAACGACGACTACAGCGACCGAACTCAACCCCCCACCGACCGGCGTCGACGAGAAGCCCGGACGCGCGGCGAAGTCGCACGCAGCGCCGGTCTTGTCAGCGCTCTGGTTTTGCTCGCGGCAACAGCATCCCTCTGGTACCTCGGCCCCGCACTGGTGACGGAATTCGCCAGTCAAATGAAATCGGGACTCACCTCCCCAACAACATCGCTCGACCACGATCAAGTCACATCAAGTCTTACATCGATCGCCATTCGTCTGGCGCTCGTCGCGCTACCAATTCTGCTGATCATCGCCACCTCGGCCGCCGTCGCGAATCTGCTCCAAACGGGACTGCTCTGGGCACCCGCCAAAGTCATACCACGCTTCGATCGACTGGATCCCGGCCAAGCCTTCGCACGATGGTGGACCGCTTCGTCCTGGCTGGACCTCGGCGGCTCGCTGATCAAGGTCGTTCTGCTGTTGGGAGTCCTGACGATCTTCGTCCGAGCACGCCTGACAACCGCCGCTCCACTCGTGCAGGGCTCACCACAGATCCTGTTCAGTCTGACAACGAGACTGATGGGAGAACTGGCCGTCGTGCTGTCGCTGTCACTGGTCGTCCTGGCCATCGTCGACTACGCCTGGCGCTACTGGCAGCACGAACAACAACTGAAAATGACCATCGAAGAAGTCCGCCGCGAACAACGCGAAGACGAAGGAGACCCCCAGATCAAGCAGCGTCGGCGACAGATCGCCACATCACCCACAGCCCGCTCTGTCGAAGAAGTACGCATCATCTGACGTAGCTAGTCTCGCCAGAGACTGGGCGTCGGAGGGCCGAGCTGGATCGATGGGTGGCCGGGTCTGGAGCGTCTTCGCGAAGGCCCGGAATCGAAGTATTCAACTTTCGGGAGGGCGAGGCTCCTGCCGAGCCGCTAAGTCGCTGTGCTCACGTTCAGTGGCGGATCGCCTACATCAGCATCGTCAGCAACGACCTCTTCGCCCGACCCAGCTTCAGCACGACCAGCGATTTCCCTTGCAGCGGATACGGCTCATCCGCCTGCAGCCGTGCTTTGAACTGATCCGTCGCCGTATCCAGTTCGGGCTGCCAGTATTCGCCGGGTCCATGCGGAGGCAGCCGGAACGGAATTGGTTCGTTGTGCGAATTGAACAAAATCAGCAGCGTGTCGCCGTGAATGTGCTTGCCACGCTCGTCGAACTCGTCGACCATCTGACCTTCCAGCCGCATCCCTAAACATCGAGTGTAATGCTTGTTCCAATCGTGATCGGTCATCTCGGCGCCCAGCGGCGTCAGCCAGACCACATCGCGAACCGTCTCGCCGCGCACAGGTCGCCCATGAAAGAAGTGGCGTCGCTGCAGCACCGGTTGCTCACGCCAGAGCCGAATCACTCGCTGGACGAATTCCAGGAACGCCGCTTCGCGTTCCGTCAGCTTCCACCGCAGCCAACTGACCGGCGAGTCCTGGCAGTACGCGTTGTTGTTGCCACCTTGAGACTGACTGAACTCGTCGCCCGCGCGAATCATCGGCACGCCCTGCGACAGCATCAGCGTGGCAAGGAAGTTCCGCTTTTGCCGCTCGCGCAGCTCCAGGATGCTGGGGTCGGTGGTTGGCCCTTCGGCGCCGCAGTTCCAACTGATGTTGTGATTGTCGCCGTCTTCGTTCTTCTGACCATTCGCCTCGTTGTGCTTGTGGTTGTAGCTGACCAGATCCTGCAGAGTGAACCCGTCGTGCGACGTCACAAAGTTGATGCTGGCATACGGCCGCCGCCCGTTGTGCTTGAACAGGTCGCTGCTGCCGCACAAGCGAGTCGCAAATTCGCTGGCCGTGTGCCCGTCGCCTCGCCAGAAGCGTCGGATGCAATCGCGGTACTTGCCGTTCCATTCGGCCCACGGGATCGGGAAGTTACCCACCTGATAGCCGCCCGGGCCCACATCCCACGGCTCAGCAATCAGCTTCACCTGAGACAGCACCGGGTCCTGCTGAATGATGTCCAGGAATCCCCCATAGATATCCACATCCTGAGCCTCCCGTGCCAGCGCCGCCGTCAGGTCGAACCGGAACCCGTCGACATGCATCTCCTGCACCCAGTACCGCAGGCTGTCCATGATCAACTGCAGCACTCGCGGCGACTGCACGTTGACCGTGTTACCGCAGCCGGTGTAGTCCATGTAGTGGCGTTGATCATGAGGGACCAGCCGGTAATAGGCCGCATTGTCCAGGCCCTTCATCGACAACGTCGGTCCCAGGTGGTTCCCCTCACCCGTGTGGTTGTAGACGACGTCCAGGATCACTTCGAAGCCGTGCCGGTGCAGAGTTCGCACCATCCGCTTGAACTCGTTCACCGAGCCCTGTGGCGACTTATCCGAAGCAAACCGCAGGTCCGGCGCGAAAAAGCCCAGCGTGCTGTAGCCCCAGTAGTTCGTGCGGCCTCCGTCGACCAGAAATCGCTCGTCGATGTGATAGTGAACCGGCAACAACTCGATCGATGTCACGCCCAGCGATCGCAGGTGCCGCAGCGACCCTTCGCTCGCCAGGCCCTCGTACGTTCCCCGATGCTCGCGAGGCACCCACGGGCTCTTGTACGAAAAGCCCTTCACGTGCACTTCGTACACCACCATCTTGTGCCACGGAACGCGAGGCGACTCGTCTCCCAGCCACCGGAACGAATTGCTGACGACCGCACCCAGCGGCGCGGTCGCCGCGTTGTCGCGTTCGTCGATGCTCATGTCGGCGGCCGAATCACCGATCTTGTAACCGAACGCCGCATCGTTCCAGGCAAGCTCACGGCCGATCGCCTTCGCATAAGGGTCCAGCAGCACCTTGTTCGCGTTAAACCGGTGTCCCTTATTGGGCAGGTGCGGACCATGAGCTCGAAACCCATACAGTTGTCCCGGCCGCAAGTCGGGCAGGTACCCGTGCCAGACCTGATCGGTGGTTTCCGGCAGCGAAATTCGGTGCGATTCCCGAGTCGCACTCGCAGAATCAAACAGGCACAGATCGATGCGAGTGGCATGCGACGAGAAGACGGCGAAGTTCACACCCTTACCGTCCCAGGTCGCTCCCAACGGCGAAGGCCGTCCTGGCCAGATTCGCATCGATCCCAACTTTGTGTCCTATCTACTTTGGTGTGCCACTGGCTCCGCCAGTGCTCTCGCTGGCTTCCCTCATCAACGTACAGGCGAACGGGAGGCGTCAGCCTCCTGGTGGATCGTCGCACCTCGGAATGAAGTTTTCGAACAACTCACCTACCTTGTTGGAGTTCAGGCTTCAGCCTGTCTTCGCTTCCTTCAAAACCGAACATGGCGCAAACACGTCACCGACTCAAAATATTGCCTCGACGCCAATCGCCCGTGCGGCTCGCACTGCCCACTTAATGGGCAGCAGCACCGCCGAAGAGTGGCCCGAGGCGGAATTGTCTCAGTTCGTAAGTCTGACCGCGGCATAGTGTAACGGCTTGCGTCCCGATGCCAAGACCGATCAGTGATCAATGAGTATGCAACCCACGTGCCTTCACACCTTGTAACACAAAGCCATACCGTTTTGAGGGTTTGGTTGTTATCTATAGATTCGTCCACCGCGCCTTGTAGCCGAAATCGTCAGATTTCGGACAAAGTCGCTGTGATCCAATCACAACTTCAACCCTCTTAGAAAATCATCACCCGCGTCCGGTGCCACTGGCGGCCGCCGGGTGCCACGGTCATACCGTCTTCGGGATGGCCGTGCTCCGAAGCGCTCCTGAGGTCCCTCGAACATTGATCCCGCTGTCCGCTTGTAGCCGAAATCGTCAGATTTCGGACAAAGTCGCTGTGATCCAATCACAACTTCAACCCTCTTAGAAAATCATCACCCGCGTCCGGTGCCACTGGCGGCCGCCGGGTGCCACGGTCATACCGTCTTCGGGATGGCCGTGCTCCGAAGCGCTCCTGAGGTCCCTCGAACATGATCCCGCTGTCCGCTTGTAGCCGAAATCGTCAGATTTCGGACAAAGTCGTTACGATCCAAATCACAACCTCAACCCCCTTCGAAAAATCATCACCTGCGTCCGGTCCCACTAGCGGCCCCTTTTTGAGCCGCCAGTGTTGCGTGCAATGGAGTCAGCTCAACAGGTTTCCCCGAAAGTCGCTCGAACATGGATCCCGCTGTCCGCGCCTTGTAGCCGAAATCGTCAGATTTCGGACGGAGTCGCTGTGATCCAAATTACAACTTCAACCCTTTGAAAAATCATCACCCGCGTCGGTTGCCACTAGCGGCCCCTTTTTTGAGCCGCCAGTGTTGCGTGCAATGGAGTCAGCCCACAGGTTTCCCCGAAAGTCGCTCGAACATGGATCCCGCTGTCCGCGCCTGGCATGTGGAATGGTTCGTCGACGGTGACAACGTCCGACGCGATGTCTCCGTCCAGATCGGCAGCGGTCGAGTTGTCGGGGTCCGCCCAGGTTATGCTCGCGGTGCCATCGACCTCGGCAAAGTGGCCATGATCCCCGGGCTGGTCAACGCACACACGCATCTGGAATTCAGCTCCCTCTCGGAACCCATTCCCACAACGGGCCGATTCACCGACTGGATCCGCAAAGTCGTCCAGTATCGCCGCGAACATCCCACGGAAACCGCCAATGCCATCCAGCGAGGTGTCGCCGAATGCCTGCGATCGGGAACAACGCTGATCGGCGACATCGCCACCACGGGCTGGCATTGCAGCGACTATTCCCAAGCCGGCTTCCACGGAGTCATCTTCCAGGAACTGCTGGGCCTTGGTGACGAACGAGTGGCCGCCCAATGCGACCTGGCCCGGCAATCGTGCAGCCACGAACCCGAAGTCCTGGTCCGCTTCGGCCTCAGTCCCCACGCCCCCTACAGCGTCCACCCGGAACTTTTTCGGACGGCGATCCAGTGCGCCAATGAAGCGTCTCAGCCCGAGAACATGGCCGCGAGTGCGGAGCTTGGGCAGCCCACCTTGTACCCACTCGGCGAGAGCAGGCAGCCCACCCAAAGTATTGCACCCACGCCACCGCCCGTGCGGCTCGCACTCGCAATGCACCTGGCCGAAACAAAAGCGGAACTGGAACTGCTCGCCGAAGGGACGGGCGAGTTCCGCGAGATGCTGACCGAGTTCGGAATCTGGCGAGACGGACTCTTCGGTGGCAAGACCCCGCGCGACTACCTCGAAGCCCTCGCCCAGGCCCCGCGAGCCCTCGTCATTCACGGCAACTACCTGACCGACGCCGAACTGCAGTTCCTGGCCGCGCACCCAAACATGACCCTCGTCTACTGCCCCCGAACTCATGCCGCCTTCGGGCATCGCAATCATCCGTGGCAGCGACTGAAAGAACTAGGTGGCGCCGTCGCCATCGGCACCGACAGCAAAGCGTCCAATCCCGACCTCAGCCTGTTCGCCGAACTGCAATTCCTGGCGGCCAGGCACCCGGACGTCTCGCATTTGGACCTGCTGCACATGGGAACCACAGCGGGTGAAACGGCACTGCTCGGTCCGAGCCGCACGGGCGATGGATGTGGAGAGCATGGCGCGAAAAGCTCACCCACCCAAAATATTGTCTCCACGCCAACCGCCCGTACGGCGAGTACTTCGGGTGGGCGAGCCGACTTCTGCGTGGTGGGCCTGGACCAACCAGACCTCGACCCCGCCCAATCTCTGTTCGCCGCCAAAAATCGAGTCGTCGGAACCATGCTCGGCGGCCGCTGGCATCGGGCCGAACTGTAGCCCGACTTCGCCGAAGCCAGAGCGATCGACTCTTGGAGGGAGGGCGAGGCTTCCGCAACTCCCCACAGCGGACAGATCGCCATGCTCAACTCGCCCGCCACCCTCGGGTGAGAGGGTCGCTGCGGCTCGTAGACATAGCTCCCATCGAAAGAATAACAAAAAAGAGAGCTTCGCTGCTGATCCATTCATCCCAATACTTCGATCAGACGGTGTGAACTGGCGAACTGAAAGCTAGACTTTGATCACCGTCAACGTGTCGTAGACCGGGAGATCATCATGAATCGGACCTGTGTAAGTGTGATTTGCTTGACGGTGGCCATCGTCCTGAGCGCGGTCTTGTACCTGCCGCAGCCCGCAGTTCACGCAGAGAACAACGCTAAGCCCAAGCAGTGGGAGTACAAGATTTACAGGACTACGGATTCGGATTTCGCGAGCGGGAAAACCGAAGCTGAGGTCAACAGATTTGCCAGTGAAGGTTGGGAATTCGTCGAGACGATGTTGTCTCGGCCTCCTCAGACAGAAACGGTCGCATCCCCTCTAGATCGTTCACTGGCGAGTACGACTTGCCTCTTGTTCAAACGTGAAAAGAGATAAAGCCAGCAAATCCAGCCAGGCTCGCTTTTAGATCGCGACCGCGGAATCCGAGACGCAACACCCAGAGTCCCCGAGAGACAAGATCATGAGCAGTGGCGATCAGGCTGCGCCGCCGGGACTGGAAGTCCCTCGCAGGACGAAGATCTGGCGGGGGATTTGGATGACAGCGGCGGCCGCCGGATCGGTTGCCGTCGTTGTCTTCTTGCTGAAACCGCACATCCCCGCGGCCCCAAAGAGTGATGGAGCGCCGGTTCACCAACTTGAAGTATCCGAGCCAGTGCGAGCCGTTTCTACGGGATTGATTTCGATTTCCGCACAGACACCGCTGCACTCCGAACTGACTGTCGTCGAAGTCTCTGCGGAACGAACAACTCAACCGCTGATTTCCGTCAGTGGGACCATTATGGCCCGTGTGCGCGAAGGTGAGGGTTCGTTTGAAGAACGCTGGCAGTTCGCCACGACCGAACTGTCCTCGCTTTATGCGGACTGGTTGCGGGTGTCGACGGAGATCGAATTCAACAAAAGTCAATTGGAGAAAACCAAAGAGCTCGCTACCGCGGAAACCGAGTATCTGGAGTCCAATGTCAGGCGGTTGAAGTCGCTGACCAGTGGGACAGTTCCGGAGAAAGACATTCTGCAGGCCAAAGCGGCGCTGCTTCAGGCGCAGCTACAGCGAGCCAAAGACATCTTCACTGCGGATTCGACCTATCGCACCGCCGTAAAACAGAAGGCCGCGATCGAACGGAACCTATCGAGATCCGGGATTGAGCCTGTTGTGTTTGGTCAGGCTGCGGAACACATGGTCCTGGTGGCCGCGAATGTTCCCGAATCCGAGGTCTCGCGGATTCAGCTTGGTCAATCATGTGAAGTGCGATTTTACGGTTATCCCGACGTGGTTTTTCCGGCTCACGTGGAAGCGATGAGTTCCACGTTGACGCCTGAACGCCGAACGCTTCGAGTCCTGTTTGATGTGACAGATGAAAAGGACGTGTTGAAGCCAGGGATGTTCGCCGAGGTTGGACTGGGAACTGATGAGAGATCCGCCATTCGAATCCCTGCAACGGCGCTGTTACACATTGGTCGCCAGGATTATGTGCTGGTGGAATCGGAGTCCAACCAGTGGCGCGTGACCGAAGTGCGCCTTGGCGAAATCCACGACGAACGATGTGAAGTGCTGGAGGGATTGCAGAACGGCGACCGGATCATCTCTCGAGGCGCGATTCTGCTTAAGACTCTGGCGGCGAAATCGCTAAGCCTGCCGGACCGCATTGCGGGGAAGCCATGATTGCACGCCTGATCCGGCTGGCGATGGACCACCGGCTGCTGATTGCCATCTTATCACTTGTGATTTGCGTCGCAGGGGTGTGGTCGTTCGGGCAACAACCGATCGATGCCTATCCCGACATCTCGGCACAGCAGGTGCTGATCATCGCGCCGTTTTCCGGCCGGGCTCCAGAAGAGATCGAACGTCAGGTGACGATTCCCATCGAACTGGCGATGGGTAGCGTTCCTCGCCTGGATGTGATCCGCTCGCGAACGATCTTCGGATTGGCTGTGATCTCGCTGATTTTTGATGAAGGGACTGACAAATATTTTGCTCGCCAGAGAGTGCAGGAGGTTCTGACCAGCATTCAATTGCCCGAAGGGGTGACACCGGAACTTGGTCCACTGGCCACTGCCTATGGTGAGATTTATCGCTACGAGCTGCAGAGCGATCGTGGTATGAGCCTGATGGACCTGCGGACCCTGAACGACTGGGTTGTGACTCCGCGGATTCGCCGGACACCCGGTGTGGCGGAAGTTGCCAATTTCGGCGGCCTGGAGCGGCAGTACACCCTGAAGCTGGACCCGCACCAGTTGGAGCGATTCGGTCTTACTCTTGGCGACATTGTCGACGCTGTGAAAGCCAACAATGCCAACGCCGGTGGAAGTGTACTGAAGCGCGGCGACATGTCGTTTGTGATCCGCGGCAAGGGCTCGCTGCAGGACATGCACGACCTGCAAGGGACCGTCATCAATACCGTGGAAGGAACACCGGTCTACCTTCGAGACGTGGCAACCGTCGATTTTGAGTCACGGATTCCGGCAGGGATCTTTGGCCGTGATGACACGCCGCAGTCGGTCGAAGGGATCGTGCTGATGCGGCGCGGTGAAAACCCGTCGGAAACTCTTCAGCGGGTCAAAAAAGAAGTGGAAGCTTTGAACGGCACCGTTCTTCCAAAAGGCGTGTCGATCGTCCCGTTCTACGATCGGCAGTATCTGGTCGACAGCACTCTGCACACAGTCGGCCATAGCGTCTTGACGGGAATCGTGCTGGTCCTGCTGGTGTTGCTGGCATTCCAGGGCAGCCCGTCGTTGGCGGCACTGGTTGTTCTGACTGTTCCATTTTCGCTGATGTTCGCGCTGGTCCTGATGTACTTGACCAACATCCCGATTGGCCTGCTGTCGATCGGGGCCATCGATTTCGGCATTCTGGTCGATGGAGCGGTGATCATGGTCGACAACATCGCCCATCATCTGTCTCAACATCGTCGCAGCGGTTCACGCCAGACCGTTTTTTCCACAATCATGGATTCGGCATTCGAAGTGGAACGGCCGATCTTCTTCTCGTCACTGATGGTGGTTTGTGCCTATCTTCCGCTGCTGTCATTGACCAGCATCGAAGGCTTGTTGTTCCGGCCCATGGCGTTGACCGTGGTTTATGCCTTGGTTGGCGCCATTGTGTTCTCGCTGTTTGTCATCCCCAGCCTGGCAACGGTCCTTTTGCGATCAGGCTTTCAGGACTGGGAGAACCCGTTGCTGCAGTGGGCTCGGCCGATCTACGGCGGATTGATCAGGCGGTTGATTCACCTGCGGTGGCTGGTGGCGGCTGGTGTTGTCGCAGCGCTTGTCTGGGTCTGCACCCAGATTGTTCCATCGCTCGGATTTGATTTCCTGCCCTACCTGGACGAAGGAGTGATCTGGGTTCGTGCCAATTTTCCAGAGGGAACGGCATTGGATCAGACGTCCAACTTCGCCAACCGGATGCGCGACCTGATCCGCGAGTTTGACGATGTCACCTTCGTCGTTTCGCAAGCCGGCCGAAATGACAGCGGAACAGATCCTTTCGTACCAAGCCGCGTCGAAATGATGATTGGCCTGAAACCCATGGAGGAATGGACCGAACCGTCCAAGCAAGCCCTGATCGCCAAAATCGGCGGGAAACTGCGTTCGCAGTTCCCAACGACTCGGTTCAACTTTACTCAACCGATCATCGACAGTGTGACGGAAGATACCAATGGGACTTCGGCGAACCTGGCGGTTGAGTTCTCGGGTTCTGATTCAGATCAGCTGTTGAAGCTCGCGCAGCAAACCGTGGACGTCTTGCGGAAAGTTCGCGGCGCGGTCGATGTCAACATTGAACAAGAAGGCCCGCAGCCTCAACTGGTCGTGCAGCCAGACCGGGCTCGCTGCGCGCGTTACGGCATCCAGATCGAGGACGTCAATCAGTTGATCAACGTTGCGTTAGGGGGTGAAGCGATTGGTCCCGTCTACGAAGGCGAGCGCCGCTTCGATATTGTGGCGCGCGTCGATCGAGACCTGCTGACATCGGTCGAATCCATTCGACATTTGCCGGTCTATACGAAGGATGGATTCCCCATTCCGCTGTCGCAGATCGCGGATTTCTCGCTGGCAGACGGGCAGACAATGATTGCTCGCGACAGCAATCGTCGCCGCATTACCGTTCGGTCTGATATTGTTGGACGCGACCAGGGGGGATTTGTTGCTGAGGCCAAGCAGCTATTTGCGAAAGAAGTCTCTGTTCCCGAAGGAACGGCCGTGCGCTGGATTGGCATGTTTGAAAACCTCGAGCGAGCCACTCGTCACTTTCTGTTTGTGATCCCCATTACGCTGGCCATTATCTATGGACTACTGGTTCTGACATTCCGCTCCCAGCGCGAAGCACTGCTTGTCTTGCTGTCCGTGCCGCTCGCCTTCATCGGTGGGGCCGTGGCGCTGTACATTCGAGGCATGTCGCTGAACGTTTCCAGTGGCGTTGGATTCGCCGCTTTGTTTGGCGTGTCGATCATGAACGGAGTGCTGATGGTCGAGTGGATCACGGCCCTTCGCAGGCGGGGCATGGAAGTGAACGAGGCCATTGTGGAAGGGGCACTTGGCCGACTTCGCCCAATTCTGATGGCATCGCTCGTCGCAATCCTGGGTCTGTTGCCAGCTTCCGTGGCCCGCGGGCTTGGCTCAGACGTCCAACGTCCGCTCGCCACCGTGATTGTTTGGGGGCTTGTGAGCTCAATGCTGTTGACGCTACTGGTTGTCCCCGCCCTGTATCGATTGTTCGCCCCAAAGATCTCAGTCAGCGATGGAACAGACACACTACAGGTCGCATAATTCGTATCGCATCATCAGCACAGCGGTTTCCGTTGCGCATTCCAATCTGACGCCGCCGAGAGCTTTCGATGTGGAATCATTTCATTAACGAGTTTGGTGGCCGCGGCGCGGGTGTGCTGATTGGCATGGTCATGGGCACCATCGTCACCTGGCTGCTGACATGGTGGAAGCGGCGCAGCGAGCGGCACAGCATCATGCTGGGAGATGCTCGTGATACCGTCGTGATTGCTCAGCACATTGTCGATTCTGTCGAAGTCCCTGCTTCAGAGGGTTCACCGCCAACGCGCCGTCCGGTCCGCTTGCGGATTCGCGCTTTGGGACAGTCGGAACTCGAACGAGTCGTTCCCAATGGTCATCTCGCAAACGAACTCCTTCGTCGAGCTCATCATGTCACGAACACACAAACTTTGATCTCAATGGATGGACCGGAAGGGTCTTACCTGCTCGAAACACTCACAAACTTTGTCTGTGACCGAGTGGCCAATGAACCCTTTGAGCATGCGCTGTATGTCATGGCCCCCTGCTGCGAGCCGGCCGGTCTGGCGATTCACCAGCCGGTCACGATCCTGCTAATTCGTCAGGAAGACCTGGCTTTGTTCGAAGAATGGGCCGTCTGTCGTAACGTCGAAGTCGAACACGGCGCTGACGGGGCACGCGTGCTGACTTTGATGAGACTCGCGAAGCGATTCCGGGAAGAACAGGAAAAACTCACCTCACTCCGCAAGGCCGGTCAGCGGACTCGCTATCTGGAAACGATGTACATCCTCGATCTGGCACTCGACACCCGAAGCGCAAAAATCGAAACCAAGCCCATCCCCTGGGGCCGATTCGAAAGCGTGCTGAAGGAATTCAATCTGGAATAGCGTCTTGTAGTAGTGGACTTGCGGTGACCTTCGAACTCTTCCCTGCGTCCTTAGCGATCTCCGCGTTTCGTCTCTTCATCATTCTGGCATTCCGATCTCTCCTCTGTTCTCTCCGTTCCCTCCTGTCCAAAGCGTCTCTCTTCCTCAGTCATTTGAGCCACTTCGCGGGCACCCAGGCAGTTTTCAGAAATCCCGCGAAAACCCAAAACCACGTATTCACTGGAAAAGAAAGGGTGTCAGGAACCGCTGTTTTGTTGCCTCGGCCGGCCGTGAGGCTCCACACGATTTCCAGACCCAACACATTCAAGGACAGTACCATCTGCCGAATTGGCGAATCAGCGAGACGCTCGGGTGCCACTGGCGGCGGCTTTGGGCCGCCAGTGTCTTCGCTATGATGCCTTGCCTGCATCAGCCGCTTCCAACCTCACGGGGCTGGGATCTTGTTTGCAGCAGATGTCCCAGCAGCAAAAGCGAGGCACTCTCTGATCCGCTGATCGAGCTTTACTGCAGTCAGGCCTGAGACGGACCCTCGTGCTTTCTGATACCAGTACGCGCTTCGCGTCGCGACGTGTGCTCTGGGCAGACCAGTCTCATTCTGCGCCACATCCCACCACCCATCCCCCACCGCCATCTGTTCTGCGGCAGCCGTCGGTGAGGCAAGATCCTTCTCGGCCAGGGATCTCAAGTCGGCGTCGGAGCCTCGCGCCATCAGCTTCAGACCCGAATCCCAGTCCCCTTGCCCAAAGCACAGCTCCTGCCCAATCATCAAGTTGGCTTTCGGGTCGTCTTTCACAGCAGGTGCTTCTTCAATGGTCGCAACCGGCAGGCCCTCGGTGATAGAAGGATCTTCCAGCGGATCAGTCTTCACCCTGGTCGGCGAAGCCACCGCGGTAGGCATCGGATGAAGGACGTGAGGTTTCTCCTGACTTCCAGGCCACAGCCAATGGAAAGCGACGAGCAGCAGGATCGCCGCCGTGGCAGTCGCCAGTAGACCAGCGACCCAAGCCTGTAAATGTTGAGGCTTACCCCGAGCCTGCTTTTCGGCCGCTTCGACGTGGTCCATTTGCGGAAGGAACTGGGCATCGTAGGCGGCTTTTCTCTTCGGATCCTCAAGCACCAAGGCAGCAGCCACAACCTCGTCCAGAAGCAGATTGGCCGCCTGAAAGTGCTTGGTGTTATCCCATTTCCTCAGTTGCGAATTCCGCTCCACAGCGGCGGCACGAATCAGCTTGGGATCCGACGTAAATCGAGGCAGCCCAAGCAGCGCATAGTAATCCGGAGACAACACAGACTCGGGAAGGTCAAGAAACTGATGATAGGGATTCATAGAAAATCTTCGCCAGACGCCAGGAAACCGACCGCACCAGTCTAACGGGCTAGCGCCTGGGACAGTACCATCTGCCGAATTGGCGAAACACACGAGACGCAAACTGGCAGCCCACCAGTATTTACAATAATATATAAAATAGTTTGTAACACTATTAAAACAGGCATTGACTGCATGCGGCTGCAATCATACTATACACCCCACTGCAATTGAGGCAGCAAGAACAATTCGAAGTGGCACTGTAACAAACGGGCCGCGACTCCTCCCCGAGCCGCGGCCTTTTTTATTCGGACAGGCAAATGGCAATTCAACAGACGCTTCACAGTTCCCCCAACGGTACCGGTCGCCACCCGGTTCCGACCGAGAACATGGCGCGAACAGCCCACCCACCCAAAACATTGTCGCCACGCCAATCGCCCGTGCGGCTCGCACTTCCGACCGAGGCTGTGTCGACATCCGATTTCCGTTGGGTTTGCCCCAACGGGATCAACAATGGCCAGCTACCATTTCCAACCGGGACAGCGATCGACTACTCGCGATATTGTTTCGACCGGCACGGAAAAGCTCTCCGTCCGCCTTGCGCGGACGGAAGCCACGACTTTTCGCTACCCGCATCGCGTGTCCGCTCGCACCTTAGGGAGGGAACATGGCGCGAACAGGTCACTCAAGGCGAACGGGGAGGCGGCTCGCACCCGACAAGCCCGTGTCTTCCCTTCAGCCAACACCCAATTGCCAATTTCCCGGCCTCGCATTGTCTCTACGCCAACCGCCCGTGCGGGCTCGAACTGTCAGACCGAAACGACCCGTTTTTCGGGACAAAATGCGACAAACCGCGACAGTTCGCGACTTTTCAAAGGAGCCGCAATGACATTCGAACTCGGCGCGAGCTGGCGTCCCATCCTGGTTTTCACTGTCCACTATCCACTGTCCACTATCCACTACTGCCGCTTGCCTCCACGCCAACCGCCCGTGCGGCTCGCACCCGACAAACCCGTGTCTTCTCTTCAGCCAACACCCAATTGCCAATACCCAACTCCCGCCTTCGCATTGCCTCCAGGCCCGCAGTTCTGTCAGCGCCAATGTTGGAGTTCAGTCATGCTCCCTAGTCCCCAGTCCCTATTCCCTAGCCCCCACTTACTGTCCCGAACTGTCAGACCGAAACGAATCGTATTTCGGGACAATCCACGACAAACCGCGACAGTTCGCGACTTTTCAAAGGCCATCGAACAGGGCGCGAAAAGCTCACCCACCCAAAATATTCCCTCACGCCACCGCCCGTACGGCGAGTACCTCGGGCCGGGTTGTGTCGACACCAGATTTCCGTTGGGCTTGCTCCAACGGGATCAACAATGGCCAGCTACCACAACCACCCGCATCAGCGAAAAAGCTCTCCGTCCGCCTCGCGCGGACGGAAGCAACGATTTCTGCGGGCTACGACCGCCCGTACGGCTCGCCTCCAAATGGAACTCAAAAAATCGCGCCCAACAGTTCCAATCCGTTCCATTTGCTTCGAACCGAGGTTGTGTCAGCGCCACGATCACAGGCTGGAGTTCAGGCGTCAGTCTGCTCTCCATCTTCACCCCCAACACCCAATTGCCAATACCCAACACCCGGCTTCGCATTGCCTCCTCGCCAACCGCCCGTGCGGCTCGCACCTCGGACCGAGGAGTTCAGAAGCGTTGGCTACCTACCTTGCCAGAACTCGGCGCGAGCAGGCAGCCATCATGCGGCAACATTGTTGGAGTTCAGTCATGCTGCCCCTAGTCCCCAGTCCCTATTCCCTAGCCCCCTCTGCCGCGACATTGCCTCTATGTCGATTTCTTCTTGTCGTCATCGCCAGCGAAGTACGACAAACCGGCGTCTGTCGTGGTGGAGTCCATTGAGTTCGCTGCAAGGCCGCCCGACGGAACCGTGCCGGTTGAGTTCACATAGATTCGAACGGTCCCTGTGGACGACAGGGAGGGAGAACCGTTGTCCGTGACACGAACGACCAGGTCAAATTGACCAGCAGACTTCACGGCGTTCCCATTGTTCACCGTGATGACTCCAGTGGTCGAGTTGATCGAGAAGTAATTGTTTGAAGACCCATTTCCTGAAACGATCGTATAGGTCCGCGTCTGGCCGGCGTCTGGATCACTGGAGGTCACCGTTCCGACGACCGCTCCGACTTTCGCCTTCGTTTTGACTGCCATTGACTGCGCCGAAATCACCGGAGCTTCGTTGACGTTGGTCAGATTGATTGTGACTGTCGCCGAGCCCGATTTGACAGGCGTGCCGTTGTCAGTCACGGTGATTGTCAGCGAGAACGTCGGCGTGGTTTCGAAGTTGAGCGCCGCCGAGTTGTTCACAGTCACGGCGCCGGTCGTGGGGTTGATGGTGAAGGCGTTGTTCGTGTTGCCCGCGGTAATCGCAAAAGTGCGAGTCTGACCGGCATCGGGGTCTGAAGCACTGACCGTCCCGACAGCCGTCCCATTCGCGCTGTTTTCATTGAGGCTGAACGTTGCCGACGTTACGACTGGAGCTTCGTTGACGTTGTTCAGATTGACCGTAATGGTTGCCGAGCCCGACTTGACGGGCGTGCCATTGTCGGTGGCTGTGATGGTCAGCGAGAACGTCGGCGTGGCTTCAAAGTTGAGTGCTGCCGAGTTGTTTACCGTCAGGGCCCCCGTGGTGGGGTTGATGGCGAAGGCGTTGTTAGTATTGCCTGCCGTAATCGCGAAGGTGCGTGTCTGACCCGCGTCAGGATCTGATGCACTGACCGTTCCCACAGCGGTCCCATTCGCGCTGTTTTCATTGAGGCTGAACGTTGTCGACGTCACGACCGGAGCTTCGTTGACGTTGATCAGATTGACCGTCACCGTCGCCGAGCCAGCTTGGGCAGGCGTGCCGTTGTCGGTCGCGGTAATAGTCAGCGAGAACGTCTGCGTGGCTTCGAAGTTGAGTGCTGCCGAGTTATTCACCGTTACTGCGCCCGTCGCGGGATTGATGGCAAAGGCGTTGTTCGTGTTGCCCGCCGTAATCGCAAAAGTGCGAGTCTGACCGGCATCGGGGTCTGAAGCACTGACCGTCCCGACAGCCGTCCCATTCGCGCTGTTTTCATTGAGGCTGAACGTTGCCGACGTCACCACCGGAGCTTCATTGACGTTGGTCAAATTGACCGTCACCGTTGCCGAGCCCGACTTGACCGGCGTTCCGTTGTCAGTCGCTGTGATTGTCAGCGAGAACGTCGGCGTGGCTTCAAAGTTGATCGCCGCCGAGTTGTTTACCGTCAGGGCCCCCGTCGTGGGGTTGATGGCGAAGGCGTTGTTCGTGTTGCCTGCCGTAATCGCGAAGGTACGAGTCTGACCCGCGTCAGGATCTGATGCACTGACAGTTCCCACAGCGGTCCCGTTCGCGCTGTTTTCATTGAGGCTGAACGTCGTCGACGTCACGACTGGAGCTTCGTTGACGTTGGTCAGATTGACCGTCACCGTTGCCGAGCCAGACTGGGCAGGCGTGCCATTGTCGGTTGCCGTGATGGTCAACGAGAACGTTGGCGTAGCTTCAAAGTTGAGCGCCGCCGAGTTATTCACCGTCAAGGCGCCGGTCGTTGGGTTGATGGCGAAGGCGTTGTTCGTGTTGCCCCCGGTAATCGCGAAGGTGCGAGTTTGACCGGCGTCGGGGTCTGATGCACTGACCGTTCCAACGGCCGTCCCGTTCGCGCTGTTTTCATTGAGGCTGAACGATGTCGATGTCACGACTGGAGCTTCGTTGACATCGGTCACGTTAATCGTAATCGGTGCAAAGGTCGCCAGTGCCGGAATGCCATTGTCCGTCACGAGGATCGCCAACTCGATACTGGTCCGCGATTCGAAGTCCAACAACGAACCATTTGCCACGGTAATCTGTCCCGTGGCGGCATTGATGGCGAAAGCTCCTGGAACCGGCGAAGAGAAGATTTGATAAGTCAGCGATTGCCCCGCATCGACATCTGTCGCCAGGACAGTTCCCACGACGGTCCCATTCGCCGAGTTTTCGGCGACAGGGAAGGACTGATCTGACATCATTGGCGATTCATTGACGTCGTTGATGGCGACGGAAACGCTCGCCGTTGTCGATTTCGACGGATTGCCGCTATCGGTGGCGCGGATGGACAGGGTGACATTCGTGACCGTTTCGTAGTCGAGCGGATTGCCATCCTGAACGAGAATCTCGCCCGTGAACGGGTTGATCATGAACACCCCGGGCAGCGACGAAGAATCGATCGAATAAATGACTGTCTGACCAGCGTCTTCGTCGGTCGCCGTCATGGTGCCCACGACCGAACCGCTGTTCAGGTACTCGCGTACGGCAAAGGATTGACTGGCGAGAACCGGAGCATCGTTCACGTTGGCGATTGTGATCGTCACCTGACTGACCGCCCACATGTTCGGGTTGCCGTTATCGACGGCTGCCACAAACAAGGTTACGCTTCCGACGGCTTCGTAGTTCAGCAGTTGAGAATCTGCCACGAGGATGTCGCCGGTGGCTTCATCGATGGCGAAGGCTCCCTCCAGCGAGGTTCCTCCGAGGTAATAGCTCAGCGTCTGGCCGGCATCAGCATCGAACGCGGCAACCGTTCCTACCACCGTTCCATTGGCAGAGTTCTCGTTGATCGAGAACGATTGATTCGCCATTGTCGGGGCTTCGTTCTTGTCGACCAGGGAGATCGTCACAGGGATCGACGATGAGGCGGCCGGGCTGCCAGTGTCGGTCGCGGTGACGGTTAGCGTCACGCTTTGAACGGCTTCATAATCCAGCAAGGCGGCATTGTCGACCAGGATCGCGCCGGCCGTTGGATCGATCGTAAAGGCTCCCGGAAGCGTCGACCCGGTGATCGCAAAGGTGACTGCCTGATTTGCGTCGGGTTCCGTGGCGAAAACAACACCGACGAAGCTCTGGCTGAACGGATTTTCATCGACGGTCATTGGTTGCGCGAACAATGTCGGCGCTTCGTTGACGTCGTTGATATTGATTGCGATCTGGCGAATGTACGACATCGAAGGTGATCCGCTGTCGAACACACTGACAAGGATATACCCCTCTCGACTCATCTCGTAATTCAGGTACGAGCCATTTGCGACGCTCAGTTCTCCCGTCGAAGAATCGAGGGCGAATGCTCCGGTGGAATCGTGGATCAGAGTGTAGGTCAGTGTCTGGTTCGCGTCTTGATCCAGCGTCTCGATCAAGCCGACTACGCTGCCATTGGCAGCATTCTCATTCACGCTCAGCGAATCTGTCAGAATGATCGGCCCGTCGTTGACGTCGTTAATGGTGATCACCATGTCGGCCGACGAGGACAGCGGTTGAATTCCGTCGTCCGTGACAGTGACGGTGACGATCGCTCGGTCTGCTTGCTCGTGATCCAGTAGCGAGCTATCGACTAAAGTCAGCTCGCCTGTCTGGGCGTTAATTGTGAACGCGCCGGGGTGTGTGGACGCCGTGATCGCATATGTCAACGTTTGACCCGCATCCCCGTCGCTTGCCGCCACCCATCCCAGGCTGACCGTGGGAGGCGTGTTTTCATCGATCGCAAAGTTTTGACTTACGATGGACGGAGCATCCTCGACCGAGTTCACGACCAATGTGACTGTTGCCGGATCGGACGTCAGAGCGCCGTCGCTGGCGACATAGGTGAAGAAGTCAGAACCGTGATAATTCGCCGCGGGCGTGTAGGTGAAGGTGCCATTCGGGTTCATCGTGACCGAACCGTGCAGCGGCGCCTGGACCACGGATGTCGCAAGCCCATTTCCATCTACGTCAATGTCATTGACCAGCACCCCAGCAGGTCCACCCGCCTGGTAGTTGTAATTCACCGTACCTCGCAGGGCAGGAGTGCTCCCTTCGGAATGCTGTTCAAAAGTTGCCGAAAAGCTCTGCAGAAGACCGTTTGCCGAGAGGGCAATCGCGTTGATCGTGAACGACCCCGTGAGAGTGTTGCTGCCGCGACCCTGGCCCGTCACGCTGAGTCCCGGTGTCCCCTCGGGATTAAACGGATAACGTGTTGCTCCGGAATAGGTCCCCACGGCCAGCGGCACACCAGCGCCCGGTGATTCAAATTCGATGGTCCAATAGTCGCTGCTATTGTTGGGGTTGCTGTAATTCACACGAACAAAGCTGCCGTTATTGGCGGCGAAGGCCGAAATGCCGGATGACAGATTGTAAGTCTTCCCCTGGCCAATGTAGTCGCCCGGATCGCTTGTCATCTGCACACTGGTGACTGGCTGAGACACAACGGAAGTGTTCAGAACCGTGTCTTCGTTCAAGGTGTAAGTGTCATCAACCGCCACGGGAGCGTCGTTGATGGAGAGCACCGAGATGGAGACGGTTGCCGTATTTGAGAAGGCCCGCCCGTCGAACGCGCGGAACTGAAACGTGTCTGTCCCATAGAAGTTGAGAGCCGGGGTATAGACATACACCCCGTTCGAATTCAGAGTCACCTGACCATGAGCCGGGTTCGTCACGACCGAGTAGGTCAGCGGATCACCTTCGGCATCGGTCGCGGAGACTTGCCCATCCAGGGCCGAGTCTTCATTGCCGGTTCTGCTTTGCGATGACGCCACGGGTGCGACGTTGGTATCGTCGTCGGTCACGGACAAACTGTCCGAAAACGAAATGTAGCCGCTCGCCGAAGGCAGGATGGAGACGGATTGCGTTCCATCGGTAATCGCATCGTCCACGGCATTAATTGCGAACGTCGTCGAACTCTGGCCTGCGGGAATGACGACTGTCGCTGGCACCGTCAATTCGGTCGTATCGCTGCTTTGCAGGGACACAGTCAGAGGTGACGAGAGATCGCCGATATCGCCTCGCGTGACCGTTCCGGTGACTGCGGCCGGCCCCGCGTTTTCGGAGACTGATGTTGGGCCGATGGAAACGATCAATGTCTCGAAGTCGGTCACGGTCAGAGTATCGCGCGGCGGAGTCATCGCGTTCAGATTGATCCGCCCCACGCGCATGTCATTGTTATAGCCGGCCAGAAACACCAGGTTTCCTTCGGCATTCAATTCACCTGCCCAGATCTGCTCCCAGATCGTTGCGGTCCAGTTTGGAAGGATGATCTTTCCATCACCATCAAACGTGGTGTCGAGAGTCCCATCGACATTGAACCGTGCTACTGCCAGGTCGTATCCGTTACCGGAAACAAACGCTTCGCCCATGACCAGGATGTGCCCGTCGGATTGGATCACGACGTCATTCGCATAGTCGGACAGGCCATTGAAATCGAGCACCGTCGTGCCGTCGCTACTGAAGCTCGAATCCAGCGAACCATCGGTATTCAGCCGAACGATCGCCCAGTTTTCATTTGCCGAAGAGCTGGGAGCGTCGTAACCCACCATGACCAACTTGCCATCCGCCTGCAGAACGGAACTCCGCAACACTCCGCTGGAGACCGCCAGTGGATTGGTGTCGATTTGTTGGAAGCCGTCGAAATCGTAAGAGGTATCGAGTGTTCCATCGGGTAGGAACCGCGCGGCAAGGAACACGGACTGGTTCACTCCGACTGCATTGCCACCCCCAGCGACAAGGATTTTTCCGTCGCTTTGAATGTTCAGTGATTTGAAGTACGCGAAGGAGTATCCCGCCGGCGAGCTCAACACGACCCCATTCGTCCCGAACGACGTGTCGAGCGATCCGTTCGCAGTAATTCGCGCCAGGAAGCCGCCATTTCCCTCAGTGCCGGCCAGCAGGATCGAACCGTTACCGAGCACCGACACATCATTGATGTTCGTGTGTGTCGCCCGCTCGATCCTCAGGATTCCGCCGGCGCCAAACGTGGTGTCCAGCGAGCCATTGGAGTTATAGCGTGCAACGACCAGGTCGCTCCAAACCGTGACCCCGCCCGCCGCATGCCCCACAGCAAGAATCTTCCCATCGGATTGCAGAGCCAGCGCGGTGGGAGAAACACTGGTGGCATTCGCAAACGTGGTGTTTACCGCTCCATTGCCGCCAAAACTGATATCGACGGTGCCGTTGGAATTCCGGCGTGCCAGGCTCCAACTGGTGCTGGATCCCGGGCTTTGCGACAGCGAAACAATCGCTCCGTTCGGTTGAATGACAAGGTCAGGATAGACGTTCGACAGCGACCATGATTGCGGAACCGTCGCATATCCGCTGGAACCAAATGTCTGATCGAGGCCCACCACCGCGGGCGTGGAAGATGCGTAGACGAATCCGGGGGCGGAAGCGGTGATTTGCAGCGATTGCGAACCATCCAGGATATTGTCGTCCACCGGCCGCACCAGGAAGCTTGCGGACGACGCACCTGCGGGAATGACGATGCTAGCCTGGACCGTGGCTTCGGTCGTGTCACTCGACTGCAGATTGACCGTCAGGGGCTGAGACAGGTCTGCATTCGTACGCTGAACGATCGCGGGCACACCGTTCCCGGCTGCAAACTCACTCATCGTCGCCGAATTTAAAATGACGGTCAGCGTCGGATCGGCAGACAAGAGCATTCGGACTTCAAGCGGCTCGATGCGAGGCAACGGGCTGCTTCGTCGACGTGCCCGGCGACGTTTCGCTTCCAGAATCGCCTGCCAGCGGGACCCAATTCGATTCCAGCGCGCAAGAATCCAGTCAGACCATCTGCGGCTCATTTTCGATCCTCGTCTATTGAAGGAATGCGTGGCCCGGATCGAGGTGACGTGTGGTGGGCATAAGCTACATTACGAAGATTTAATGAGCAAGCGGCGGCGACGGCCGCAAATGGTTTCTTAACAAGTGGGGCGTTCTCCAAATGGTCTGGGGCCAAGAGGGTCCGTTACGGCCAACAGCATCAATTGTCGGGTGACAGTGGTACCGGTCGTGGAATTCCCATTAGATAGAATGCCCAGCCGCACCCGCGTATCGTGATGGCACGATGGGCGAGTTCTTCAAAGGCTGGCAGCGGAAACTGGGTTGCGTGACCCTCGTGATGTCGGTCACGTTGCTGGCCGGCTGGCTGACAAGCCTCGTCTACCATGATGATGCCTATTACCCGATCACCAGAACCAACTTGGTCTGGGCGGGTTCCGACGATGGCATTCTGTGCATTGGATATTCGGTCGCGAGTACTTCTGACTATTACCCCCTAATCGGCGGGCGGTCCCGTTTTGACCATGGCGATATGCATGGTTTGCGGAACTTCATTCAAAAGCTTCGCAGAATTCTAGCCATCGGAAATGTCGGCGTTTTTGGCCAACCGGATTCGCCTCAGATTAAGACAGCCTACGTGGTGGTCATTCCCTACTGGATCGCCGTTCCATCTCTGACAGGGCTCTCTGCCTGGCTAATTCTCTGGAAGCCGCGGAAGCGGGCAAGACCAGCGCAGCAAGTGGTATTGTAGTAACCCATTTAGATCGGTTCCCCATGAGTGGCGATTCCCGCGCCCTGCCCAATCTCTGGCGAGATTAGCTACAAGGCATCAGGTCAAATCGAGCGCCTGCATTCGTCGCAATTCGACGTCGCGGTAGCGAGCGGGGGCGACGGCCATGACGACGAAGCCGGCCACCATCGTCAAGCCACCCACCAGCAGCAGCGGGTAAAAGACGTCGTAGGGCTGGCTGACGGCAACCGCATAGACACCCGTGACCAGGATCATCAGTCCCAGGCTGGCCAACACGACCGACATGGCCATGACCAGCTTTTTTCCTTTGCCGAGGCTCGTCAGGCCACCAAGGACCGCTCCCAACAGGCCCAGTAGCGTTCCCGCGATGCCGCCAATCAAACCTGCGGTCTGGCCGCTCCACCATCCTCCGCCCATGGCATCGATGGGAACCAGTTCCAGCGAACTGATCTCGACTTCGCCGGATCCATTCAGAACCAGGTTCACGACGAGCTTGTCCGGCGCGGGCGCCTGGCCCATCGTGTGAAACGGGAGAATGAACTCTCGCTCGGCAGACGTTCCCGTCACCATGCCCATGGGCCCCGAAGCGTCCATCGTCCGTGTGAAGTATTGGCCTTGCTTGCCGAAGTGGTTCCACATTTCCAGGAAGCCGACGCCGACCACGTTTTGATATTTGATCTTGCCGCGAATGGCGTAGCTGGGCGTCTTGATCGCGGGTCTGTCGATTTCACACAGCGGCAGACTTCCGGCGGTCTTGTTGACGATCTTCAGGCGAGCGGCCTGGCCATTTTCGCTCGGAATCACTTCGCCGGTTTTCAGCTTGCCGGCTTCTTTCAACTCGTCCCATTTCACGGTGGTGATGACTGTCATCGGTTGATCCTCCGCATGAGCCTGTGCGACAACGATCAGTGTCAGGCCCAGGCACAGATTGCGAATCGACGTTTGGGTTCTCATGAGGACACGCTCCAATTGACTGAATTGCGTCTCGCCGGGTGAGACGCTGCAGGTTTTTCGTTTCAGCAAAGTTGTTCAAAGTCGAACAATCGGCTGTCACGTGATTTTTTCGTCGGGCAACAGTTCGCGCATCAGGCGCGCTTGTTCGGTGCGGTGAGCGTCCAGCAGCACCTTCATCGTGGCGTGGTCCAGTTTGCCGTCGATGTGTTGAGCTCGAAGTTGGCGCTCAAACTCGCTGACAATCTGTTCGCTGTCGAAGATCCGGATCTTTTCGATCAACCGATCCAGCCGCAGCCGGACGGTGGGGTAACTGATCCCGTATTCCTCCGCGACCGCCTTCAGCGAACCCGAGGCGAGCACAAATCGCTTCAGGAAGCTTTTGTCCTCGTCGCTCAGGCGATCAATCCAGGAAGAACGGGGAAGCTCAAACGACATCGAAAACCTCAACAAGATGAATGTCGAGGTCCATTCTATTTTTAATTTTGTTAAAGTCAACATTGTTTTTATTAAATTATGCGGGACCAGAGGATACCGAACCCGCATTGACTTAACTTCCTTCCCCGACGATGATTCCGCGCGCTGGATGACCAGTTTCGGCAGAGATTGCATCGCTGCGAACACAATTCGAACGAACGCCCGGGCGGCCAAGGACGGCAAACGCCATGTCGTATGACTTGATCGATGAAATGGAGCGGCTGGGAACGCCGCGAATCCTGGTGATCGGCGACTTGATCCTGGACCGGTATGTCTGGGGCGACGCCGAACGAATCAGCCAGGAAGCCCCGGTCATCCTGTTGCGCGAAGACCGCCAGGAAACTCGGCTGGGCGGCGCGGCGAATGTCGCCAACATGCTGCGCGGGCTGGACGCGGAAGTGACATTGGCCGGCGTCGTCGGGTGGGATGCCGATGGCAAGCTAGTCGCGGAAGAGCTGACGCGAGCAGGCGTCGATTGCACCGCGCTGGTCTGCGACAACGATCGCCCAACCACGTGCAAGGTCCGGTTCATGGGCCGAGCCCAGCATCGGCATCCTCATCAGATGCTGCGAGTCGACCGGGAAGTGCGTCATCCGATTCGCACTGAGATTGCAAACCAACTGTTGGAAGCGATTCTGCCTCGGCTGAGTGAATTTCAGGCGGTGCTGATTTCCGACTATGCGAAAGGCGTCTGCACACGCGAGGTTGTTCAACCGATCATTGCGGCGGCTCGTGCTGCCGGGCTTCCTGTCGTTGTCGATCCGGCGGCGGGTGGTGACTACAACCTGTACCGCGGTGCGACGGGCGTGACGCCAAATCGCTCGGAAACTCACAAGGCGACTGGCATCGAGGTTCGTTCCATCGATGCCGCGTATCAGGCGGGCCGAGTGCTGGTCGAGAAGTTTGGACTCGAGATGGCGTTTGTGACGCTCGATCGAGACGGCATTGTGCTCGCGCGCCGCGGCAGCGATCCTGTCCATCTGCCCACTCGGATTCGCGAGGTCTACGACGTCACCGGTGCCGGCGACATGGTGCTGGCGATGTTCGGACTGGGGATGGCTGCGGCCATCGAACCGACAAAGCTTTGTCGGTTGGCCAATGTAGCGGGCGGGCTGGAAGTTGAACAAGTTGGTGTGGTCCGCATCAGCCGCAAAGAAATCCTGACCGACCTGCTGCACGGCAGCCGTCGTTCGCACGGCAAAGTCTGCCTGCTGGACGAACTGTCACGACACGTTTCTGCGCGTCACAAGGCCGGTCAAAAAGTCGTCCTCACCAATGGCTGCTTCGACCTGCTGCACGTCGGTCATGTGTCGTACTTGAAAGAAGCGGCCCGTGAAGGAGATTGCCTGATCGTCGCCATCAACAGTGACGACAGCGTGCGTCGACTGAACAAGGCCCCTGATCGCCCGATCTTCGACCAGGACTATCGAGCTCAAATGCTGGCCGGGCTGGAATCGGTCGACTATGTCGTGGTGTTCGACGAAGACACGCCACATGCGATCCTGCAAACCCTGCAACCCGATGTCTTGGTCAAAGGGGGCACGTATCGCGACGACGAAATCGTCGGCCGCGAAGTGGTCATCGAATATGGCGGCCGAGTGAAAGCGCTCGGGATCACACCGGGAGTCTCAACGACGGAAATCGTTCGCCGCCTGCGCGAATGCGAGTCCGAATCCATCGCCATCCCCATCCCGATTCCACAGCCCGAGCGACGGGCGGCATAAGAGAAGTGACGAGATGAAAGTGGCGAGTGACGAGAAAATTGCGGTTCTCAATCTCACCAAGTTTCTTTCTCGTTACTCATCACTTTCATCTCGTTACTCCCTATGAACCTCGCCATCTTTCTTCCGAACTGGATTGGTGACGTCGTGATGGCGACGCCAACTCTGCGAGCGGTGCGCGACCAGTTTCCGTCGGCCAGGATCGTGGGCGTGATGCGGCCCTACGTTACCGACGTGCTCGCAGGGACCGGGTTGATCGATCGCAGCCTTTTCTACAATCCCCGGGGCGACGATCCGACCCAACGCGGCTTGCCGTTCATCCGATCATTGCGAGCGGAAAAGTTCGACACGGCGTTGCTGCTGACGAATTCGTTGCGAACCGGCTGGCTGGCTTGGCTGTCCGGGGCAAAACGACGAGTTGGCTTTTCGCGCGATCTGCGCGGCTGGCTGCTGACCGATCGAGTTACCCCCAAGCCCAAATCGAAGCCTCATCCGGTCCTCGACGAATACCTGCGGCTGGCTCAGCGATTGGGGTGCCCTGCCGAATCGCGTCGAATCGAACTGGCCGTGCTGCCTCAAGATCAACAGCAGCTTGATGAATTCTGGCGAACGAATCCAATGGGCCCCAATCGACAGGACTACATCTGCTTCAACACGGGCGGCGCGTTCGGCGCTGCGAAGAACTGGCCGCGAGAACACTTTGTGGAACTCGCGCGACGCGTGGTGACTCAGCTTGGCAAGACGGTGCTGATCGTGTGCGGTCCGTCAGAACGAGACGACGCCCGGTGGATTGCTCAGTCTGCCAATCACCCCGCCGTCGTCAGTCTGGCCGACGCCAAGCTCAGTATCGGTTTGACCAAGGCCGCCGTCCGCGATTCACAACTGCTCGTGACAACCGATTCCGGGCCCCGGCATTTTGCCGCCGCATTCGGTACGCCGGTGATCACGCTGTTCGGACCAACTCACATCGCGTGGAGCGAAACTCACTACCCGCGCGGCGAACACCTGCAACTGAAACTCGACTGCGGCCCCTGCCAGCAACGCGAATGCCCCCTGAAACATCATCGCTGCATGAAAGAACTGTCCGTCGACAATGTCTTTGCAGCCATCCAGCGCCAATTGACCAGGCACGCGCCGTTCAAAGCGGCCTGATCTCTTCCTATCCCCTATTCCCCACTCACTATTCCCTACATCAATGCACATCGCACTCGTCCGACGTCACTGCACGCTGAAAAAGGGAGGCGCCGAACGGTACTGCGTTAACCTGTTTCGCGGTCTGCAAAAGCTCGGGCATCAAGTGACCATTGTCGGCGAGGCGATTGATGACGACTTGAAGGACGAAGTTGGTTTCCTGAAAGTCCCCGTCCTGCGTCTGAACTCGTGGACTCGAAACAAATCGTTCTTCGTGAACACCGGTCACGTGCTGCGGAAGCATTCATTCGATGTCGTGCACGGGCTTTCTCGAGTCGACGGTCTCGACACGTTTCGCCTTACCGAGCGGCTGCAGATTCACTGGGTGAACATGTACTACCGCCACCCGGTGACGCGCTGGCTGCAGCATCTGAATCCACGACATCGACTGGTCTTCGACCTGGAGCAAAAAATCTTCGGCCCAAATGGCGTCCGCCGAGTCATCGTGCAATCGCGACTCGATACTCGCCTGCTGAAACAGTATTTCGGCGTCGACGATTCCCGCATCTGCCAGATCATCAACGGGGTCGACACAAAGACGTTCCATCCCGGAGTGCGCGAACAGCGCGATGCCGTTCGCGCCGAATGGAAGATCGGTGCCGATGTGCCGCTGATCGTGTTCGCGTCGATGGATTTCCGAGGCAAGGGGCTCGACACGCTACTGCAGGCGGTCGCGCGATTGGAGCATCGTGACACTCGCCTGATGATCGTCGGCCAGGGCTCCGCCAAGCCGTTCATTCGCCGGGCTCGTTCGCTGGGGATCGAACAGCGAGTGATCTTTGCAGGACGGCAATCGGCGATTCAGCGCTTCTATGGCGCCGCCGACCTGTTTGTTCTGCCGACGATTTACGAACCCTTCCCCAACGTAAACCTGGAAGCCATGGCCTGCGGCACTCCCGTCATCACCACGGCGACTGCCGGCGGAGCCGAAATCATCCAGCACGGCAGCAACGGCTACCTGATCCCCGACGCCTGGTCTGTCGACGCCTTGGCCCGTCAGATTGACGAGCATCTGTCTCTGCCCGAATCGCAGAAGCAGGCCATGTCCACGACTTGCTGGGACTACGCTTCGCGCCTGCAGATCATCGACAACGCGCAGAAGGTGGCGACAATGCTGGAAGCTGTTGCCGGCGAAAAGCGAGCTGCGTAGCTAACCGCTGTCACGAATCTCTTCGCGCGTACTGACCAGCTGATTTGGGGAGTACGACTTTCGCGGCGTCCAAAGAATCAGGTAGGCAGCGAGTAGGGTGAGCGGCCAGACGAGTGACCAGTAGGGAACGGCGAGGATCCGGTAATCGCGGCCCGTTCTGACCAGGAATCCATGCCATTCCCACTCCCAGTTTTCCTCAGCAGCCCACGTGGGGGACGATTTTTCAAGAGCGTGCTCTAGCTTGAGCTCTCTGATTCTCTCTTCTGTGTAAGTCGGATAAGTTTCCCATTTCGTGCTTAGGATCTTGAAGGGACCGGCGGTTGGATCGTTCCAATGATGTGCCCATGTCACACCGAGACAGCTAGGCCAGACGGGGTTACAGGAACGGAAGACCGAGTAGGTTTTTCGATGAGGAATGACGACTCGTTCAAAGTAGAAGGTTCCCCTGATCCACAAACACATGAACACGCACGCCATCACCAGGGCCAGGCACCCCAATTTCCGTCGCCAGCCTTTTAGGAATGCGTGCATTGTGGATCACATCAAAACGAAACCGAACATGGCGTGGCAACCTGCCCGAAGTATTTTCTCAACGACAATCGCTCGTGCGACTCGTACTTCGCACTAGGCCTCTTCTTCAATCTCGATCTGCGCGATCTGCTGACTGTCACCGTTCATCTGCGCCGCAATCCAGTGACCGGCGGCCACGGCGCCGATGCATAGCACAACCGACAACACGACGTTGGCCACGGCACGAACGGGCGAACCCTCTCGCAGCAGATCCAGCGTCTGCAGGCTGAATGCCGAAAACGTCGTGAATCCGCCGCAGATGCCGACCATCACGAACAATCGCATGTTCTCGGACACTGGGTACTTTCCACTCGCCAGTGTCAGCGTCCCAAAGAACCCGATCACGAATGAACCGACGATGTTGATCAGGATCGTGCCCCACGGCAGATCTTTGCTGATCGGCAGTGCAGCCGCAGACAGCCCGTAACGAGCCAGCGTCCCGATTGCCCCGCCCGCCGCGATCAACAGACATGTGGATAGATTCATGCTTCGTCCTCGACGATGGCGGCAAAAAAAGACTCAAAGCCGGAAAGATGGCTTTGAGTCTTTAGTTTTACAGAGAACTGTGGAATCCGTCACACGCCAGCCAGCTTCCGAGGCCGCTTCGAACCGCCTCGCGAGGGTACTTCCGGAAACACGCCGCGTTCCACTTCGGTCACGATCGGGTGTTTCGATTCGAACCGCTCGGCCAGCACTTCGGCGGCCGCCTGAGGGTTCGTGGTCGCGCCGCAAGTGAACACATCGGCCGCCACGTACCCATGCTCGGGCCAGGTATGGATCGAAAGGTGAGATTCCGACAACACGGCCACACCGGTCACTCCCTGCGGACTGAAAGTGTGAACATAAATGTTCAGAAGAGTCGCATTCGCAGCACGGACGGCATCGAGCATCGCGGATTTCACGTGCTCGGTGTCATTGATAACGTTGCTGCAGCCCCACAATTCGATGATGACATGCCTGCCCAAGTGCTCCATCAAAACCCTCGCCTTCTTCGACGGACGGGGCCGACAGCCACGTCCTACGTTGATTTAGCTGGGCGACGGCGGCGGCCGACGCTCATGACACGACAACCCCGCCGGGTTTTGCAGACTCAAATCGAGCCAACTCATTGACAAGTGATATTGCCTGAAGGTTCCAGGACAGACCGCCGTTGGAATGCTCCGAATCATGCGGGCTGAAACAATCCTGACGTTCCAGCGTTCGGCCAGCCGTGGCCAGATTTTTTTGGTCTAGTCAGGGTTGATCAGGGTCAATCCTGAATCGCCTATCTCAACTAAGTTCTCGGGAACAGTGTTGCCGAACCAGCACGTAATCATTGCAAAAAGGGACCCGGGGGTCAATCACCCCGCCCGTCCGGACGTGCCTCAGCCACCGCAGACAAACCGGTGAATCCGGATTTGTCGTTCGTTCCGGCGTCGTCGAATAGCGCTCTCACAGCCGATCCCGTTCGCCAAATCAGCCGGCACGCGCTAGCGTCCGGCTTCTTCGAATCGCGCACGAGCCATCTCATTCAAATGGAAGACACCGAACGCCAGGTGCCTCAACTCATCTCGTTCTTAACAGTACAAGGCGCGTGCAGGTGGCTCACGCAAAATATTGTCTCCGCGCCAGCCGCCCGTACGGCGCGATTCGATAGCGCTTGCAATCAATTTGATTTCACTTCGATCGCAGATCGAGTTCTCGTTGCTGCAATGTTTGGCTGACCGCTTGTACCAGCAATCGCAAACAGGCCGACAATTCAGGCCATTTCTCGTCAGGCCCCTCGTAGAAATAACAACGACGCAAGATCTCACGTCATCATTCACCGTTTGAAATCCGGTTTTTTCGAATTGGCACGCTGTCTGCGATTACACCATCCACCGTGTGCTTAGAACGATTCAAACGAATTCAAGAATAGAAAGTTGAGGTCACCATGTTCCGTCGCACACTGATCTTCGCCGCTGTTTTGGGTTGCATGGCCATGTTGAGTGCTTCGAGCTTCGCTCATGGCGGCTACGGGTACGGACGTCATTGCGGAGGTTACGGTGGTGGCTACGGCTATGGTGGCTACCGCGGCTACGGTCGACCCGTAGTTGTCGCACCGCGACCGGTTGTCGTGGGTCGCCCTGTGGTCGTTCCGCAGCCTTATCCAGCCTACGGCTACCCGGCTTACCCGAACTACGGCTACGGTGGATACGGAGCCAGCTTTGGCGTCTCGACCCCCGGTTTTGGCCTGTACATTCGGTAAGTGACGCAAAGTCCGCCTGAAAAATCCCGCCGCCCAAACGGCCCCTGTTGAAGACAGGGGCCGTTTTTCGTTTGTAAGGCGGCCTTTGCGATTCCTTGAAATTTGGTCCAATCGAGGCGATTTGGGCCGAACAAACCGTCAAAAGTCGATGTAACTGAGCCGACGGACTGCTCGCCAACCGCCCGCCAGGCGTTGGCAGACTTAGCACTTGATGCAACGATGAAACCACCGATAGAATCCTTTTCATGGAATCAGTTTCCGCCACGGCTGGCGCGCGCAGCGCGGTGCTGCGGATTCGACAATCCACCCCCTCTCACCGAATGATTCTGGCAGGTCGAATAGTGCTGTCCCCGTCGACATTTGCTGATGCCTGCGCCCAGTTGCTTACCCCTGACCCCTTCACTTTACATAGGATCCGGACCGGGTCCCGGATGCGCTCGTCCGTAGCGACGCCACAATTAGGAACTCGCCTCATGACACTGCAGAAGAAATCCGTCATCCCTGCCTGGCTGGCCCTCGCGCTAGTGTTTGCAGGCATGATCATGACCGGACCCGTCGACGTTCAGGCCCAGGACGAACCGGCCGCTGCCGCCGCCAAGCCCGACGCACCTGCGCATTCGCCGAAGTCCAAGTCCACTCTGTTCTGGCTGATCGAAACATCAGGGTTGATCGGACTCTTCCTGCTGATCATCTCCATGCTGTTCGTCGCCACCGTGATGAGGCTGTTCCTGGAACTGCGCGAGCAGGTCGTCGTGCCGCCGCAACTGTTACAGGAGTGCGAAGCGTTACTCAGCAAACGCGACTACAACGGCATCTACAAGCTGGCCCGCGAAAGCTCGTGCGAACTCGGCCAACTGATCTCGACGGGAATGGTCGCCTTGTCGGCCGGTCTGCCGGAAGCCCGCGAATCGATGGACCGCATGGGCGAAGCCATCACGGTCGAAATGGAAAAGCGAATCAGCATGCTGGCAGTCGTCGGGACCCTGGGCCCCCTGATCGGCCTGTTGGGAACCCTGAAGGGCATGATCTCCAGCTTCAGCGTCATCGCCATTGGCGATCAGCAAATGAAAGCCAGCGAGGTTGCCGCTGGTATCTCGGAAGCTCTGGTGCTGACGTTCGAAGGGGTCATCCTGTCGGTTCCCGCGATCTACTTCTTCGCCCTGTTCAAAAACCGTGTCGCCAGCCTTAGCGTCCAGGCGATGAATATCGCTGACGAATTCGTTCGGCGGGTCCATACCGCGGCTCACAAGAAACCCGACGCCGCGGCCTGATGCCAGCCCCGCAGGAGACATGACATGTCCGAAATGAGTTCCGATAAGGCGGAGCCGAACCTGACTCCGCTGCTCGACATGGTCTTTCAGCTGATCACCTTCTTCATGCTGGTGATCAACTTTAAGGGCGCGTCGCTGGATCTGTCGCTGAAGCTGCCCGTCCTGGGTTCCGCACGGCCCCTCGAACGGACCGGCAAGTACGAACCCATCGTCTTGAACATCGACTCCGAAGGGAAAGTCAAGACGTACGGCGAAGTCGTCGTCGTCGAACAGTACATCGAGCGAGAAGCACGATTGCTGAAGATCCAGATGAACCTGCAGTCCACCGATGCGGCAGGTGAATTGCCTGCCACTGTGATGATTCGAGCCGACCGATCGACACCGTTCCGCCTGGTCAACCACGTGATCACCGTTTGCCAGAACCATGGCTACCGGCAGTTTGCTTTAAGCGCGATGACGCGCGAGGATAACAAATAACATGGCCCGACGTCGTCATCGCAAAAAGCGTGATCAGGGTGATGTCGAAATGAACCTGGCCGCCATGCTCGACATGGCGTTCCAGTTGCTGACATTTTTCATCCTGACGTTCAAACCTGCTCCCATCGAAGGACAGTTGGCTGTCCATCTGCCGCCACCCGTTCCCACGACCAAGGTCGAAGCCGGTAAGGTTGACCCGAACAATCTGTCGAAAGACGTCCAGATCGACGAACAGACGCTGCATCTGCAGGTCACTGCCGACCCGATGGGCGATGTTCGACAAGTCACTCTGGAAAAATCGGCATCCATCGAAGGACCCATGACGGCCGGGGCGATCCAGGCGCTCGATAAGCGATTGCAGTCGGTCTTCAGCCTGGAAGTTCCCTACGATCGTGTGCAGATCGCCGTCGAAGGACAGTTGCGCTACGGCGAACTGATGAAGATCGTCGACGTCTGCTCTCATCAGAAACGGTCCGACGGAGAAATCGTCCGCAAGATCAGCTTTACGGAGTTGTAGCCTTCAACCGGGTTGGCGGTTGCCGACCCGAAGTATTGTCTCCACCGGCACGAAAAGGATTGGAGAATGTCATGCGCCGTCGGCATCGCATCAAGCGCGATCAAGGTTCGGTGGAACTGAATCTGGCCGCCATGTTGGACATGGCGTTTCAACTGCTGACGTTCTTCATCCTGACGTTTCGACCTGCCCCGATCGAGGGGCAGTTGGCCGTCCACTTGCCGCCGCCCAACCCGATTGTCAATAAGCCGATGGACAATCTGGTCAACGCCAACCCCGCTGACCCGGAGGCACTGGGTGGACTCGACGAAGTCACACTTCACATTCAGGTAACGGCTGATCATCAGGGCGATGTCAAACAGCTCCGGCTGGAAGGAGCTCCTTCAATGGATGGTCCTTTGACCGGCGGAGCAGTCAACACGCTGGATAGGCGGTTACAAACGATCTTCGGCTTGGACGCCCTCCCGTTCGATCGAGTGCAAATCGCCGTCGAAGGTCAGTTGCGTTACGGCGAACTGATGAAGATCGTCGACGTCTGCTCTCACCAGAAACGTTCCGGCGGCGAATTGGTCCACAAGATCAGTTTCACAGAACTATAAGTCATCAAGGTTTGGAGAACGACATGCGCCGGAAACAGCCTCGCCCTTATGGCGTCACACTGCGCCCGACGCGTTTGGTGTCGCTTGTCCTCGCCGTCGCCGTCCTGTGGGTGTTGTACTTGCGATTGAAAGATCCGGCGACCTGGCGAATCCTGTTCGATTTGAAGGATAAGTCCGCTGCTGTCGAGCCCTTGCAGACCGTGGCCCCGATCCGGGAAGACATCGTCCCCGGCCCCAACGACAGCGACGAACAGGAAGTTGTCGCAGCCAACGAACTTTTCCAACTCGTCAACGACAAGACCCCGCTGAAGCCGCGCGAAATGTTCGCCTATTGGCGGCTGATGGCATGGGCCCGGACGGAACCCTTCACGAAATTGCTCGAGCGTTCTAAGTCGGATGTTCCCTTCACGCAGTTTTGGGAACAGCCAAACAAGTACCGCGGCAAGCTTGTCACCCTGCGCCTGCATGTGCGACGCGTCCTGGAATACGATGCCCCCGAAAATCCCCAGGACATCCCCGTCACCTACGAAGCCTGGGGCTGGACCGACGAATCGAAGTCGTTCCCCTATGTCGTCGTGTTTCCCGAACGCCCGGAAGGCCTGCCCGTTGGAACCGACGTCCGCGGCGAAGTCGTCTTCGTCGGCTACTTCCTGAAAGTGATGAGCTACACCGCCTTCGAAGCGAACCGTGGCGCCCCGCTGCTGGTCGGCCGAGTTCAAGCTGTGCCTTCGTCAGCTCCCGTGAAAGCAGAGCCGATGAATCCCTGGCTGATGCTGGGAATCGCCGCAGGAGGAATGTTGCTGATCGGCCTCTATGTGCTCCTGCAGATGCGGTCCAGTCACTCCAAGAAGCGGCTGTCTCAGCGATTGCCCATCGATGGAGAACTGCCAGACTCCATCGACTTCTCCTTAGGCAACGGAGTGATGCACGAAGAAATGCCCCTCACTTCGTTCGCACAGCCCGACGTTGTCGAAAAGGTCGAAGCCGCCAAGACGGAAACCGCAGGGGCAGCCTCCGCTGAGGCCACTAGTTCATCGACGGCCGTCGCCGAACTTCCCGCGCCCGCCGCAGAAACAAAGTCTGCGGCTGAAGAGCACGCAGAGACTCCTTAGCAGTCCACTCTGTTGAATCGGAGAGCGACCATGCGCCATTTCCAAGTTCGCCCGTATGGCATCACACTCAGCCCGACGCGATTGGTGTCGCTTGTTCTTGCCATCGTCGTTCTGTGGGTGCTGTACGATCGATTCAAAGATCCGACAACATGGCGAGTCCTGTTCGGCCTGAAGGACGCCCCTGTCGCGGCAACGACCGAAGCCCCCATCAACGAAAACCTCGTCCCCGGCCCCAACGACAGCGACGACGAAGAAGTCGCGCGGGCTCGCGAAGAGTTCCAGTTGGTTGCCGACAAAGCGCCGCTGAAGCCACGCGAAATGTTCGCCTACTGGCGACTGATGACCTGGGCCCGCACCGAACCGTTCGCCAAGTTGCGAGAACGCGCTCAGCAGAATGTCCCCTTCACACACCTTTGGGAACGGCCACACGAATTCCGCGGCAAACCAATCACCCTGCGTCTGCACGTGCGACGCGTCCTCGAATACGATGCTCCCGAGAATCCCCAGGGCATCCCCGTCACCTACGAAGCCTGGGGCTGGACCGACGAATCGAAGTCGTTCCCCTACGTTGTCGTGTTCCCCGAACGCCCGGAAGGGTTGCCCGTCGGAACCGACATCCGCGGCGAAGTCGTGTTCGTCGGCTACTTCCTGAAAATGATGACCAACAACAACGCCCTTGAAGCCAACCACGGCGCAGCGCTGCTGGTTGGCCGAGTGCAAGCTGTCCCTTCAGCGGCCGCGCTAGCAGCAGAACCGGTGAACCTCTGGCCGCTGGGAATCGTCGTTGGCGGAATCCTCCTGATCGGCCTCTACTTCATGGGGTTCCGTCCCTCAAAGAAGCGGCCTCAACGACGACCCATCAATTCCGATCTGCCCGACTCGATCGACTATTCTCTCAGCAACGAGGCCCTGCACGACGTGGTCGCTGAAGAACACGCTGGGACACCATAGCTGTCCAACAAGCAACTCAGTTCATGCCTTTTGAGGCCTGAAGGGCCGGATTATGCCAGCCCGGGGAAAGCGTGGCGTCTGCGACACGCGCCGCCCCGGGTTGGAGTCCAAAAAACCAAGGCCAGCCCTGAAGGGGCGAACTACATTAGTCAGCGACCTTTTGACTACGTTCGTGCGATTTCACAAATCTCCGCCACTGATCAAAGACGTCACGGAAATCATCCAGCGGCACCTCAACCACGGACCCGATGATATCATTCTCCGCAGCATCACGTCCCCGGAAGAATTCCTGATGCGTGATTTCCTCAAAGGCTGGCGGCGAAAGGTGGAGTCGCGTGAGCGCATTCACAGACACAAAAAACAAAATCAATACTCTGACCCGAGCCGAGTATCGCTACGACGGCTTGGTTTCCGCGTTCGCTCTGCACTACCTCGAGCTTTCCGACTTCGGCTACAAGCCCCTGCCGGACATCTCAATACTTCACGAGTGGTTGCGTCACCTCAATTTGGAAATTCGTCCCCAGTTGCGCGAGCAATGGGATCGCATTGGCAAGTTGTTCGGCTTTGACCTGGGCGATCGAATCCAATGTGGTGACACCGAACTGTACGCGATTCGCATGTCAGCCGATCCAGGAGGAAGCGTTGTCAGAATCTATGGATTCGGCGTCAAGAAGGATGGCTCCCCATCCCAGACAGTCACCTCGGTGGAAATCAAAGAGCGTTCGAAAGTCAGTAAGCTCGATGGGTGCTTGAAGCCGGCTGAATTGGAGAACCTCCTTTTTCCGGGTTCCAGCAGTCTTCCCCGGGTGAAGGTCTTCTTGAACGATCAATTGAAGAAGCTGAAGTAAAGGATTCTCTGGATCGATCTTCATTGATATGATGGCGGCTCGTCCCTCTGCCGAATGGGTCCTGCCATGCCGACTGTTCCCGCATCCGCATTCTCACCGTGCGCCGGTCCCTGCAGCCGGCGCGAATGGTTGCGGATTGGTGGATTGAGCCTCGGCGCACTCGCCAGCGGCCTCAGCCCGACGCTCGCCTCACTCGCAGCCGCCGAAGCCCAGTCGCAAGTCGATACCCAGTTCTCGGTCATCCTCTTCTGGGCGAATGGCGGACCCAGCCATATCGATCTGTTCGACCTGAAGCCTGCCGCTCCCTCCGAATACAAAGGCCCCTTCCGCCCGATTGCCACTCGAGTCCCCGGGATGGAGATTAACGAACTGCTGCCCACGCTGGCGGGGATGGCCGATCACTTCACGCTGATTCGCAGTCTGCATCACGAACGCAACGAACATTCCGGCGGCACGCATCGGTTCCTCACTGGCTATTCGTCTCGCGCCGCCAACTTGAACGATGCCGAATACCCCGAGATCGGTTCGATCGTCTCGCGGCAACTCGCCAATCCCGCGCGAGACGTCCCCACGTTTATCGCCAACACCAAACTGTATGGCAGCGGTCCCGCCTACCTGGGTCCGGGCTTCGCGCCGTACATGCCCAGCCCCAATCCGCTCTCGTCCACGGGCAACAACATCTACGATCCGATCCCGATCTACGCGACCGGCGGCGGGAATGACGACCTCGCGATCACGACCGATGGAGTCCTCTCGCTGCAGCGACGTCGCGGTCTGCTCAAAACACTCGACGCGTTGCCGCGCCGACTGGAATCGCCGCAAAACTTCGCCGCCATGGATTCATTCCAGCAGCAGGCCCTCGCGATGCTCACCAGTTCGCGAACCCGCACCGCCTTCGACCTGAACCAGGAATCGGACGAGACGCGCCGGCGCTATGGGCAAACGCACTGGGGCCGCAGCCTGCTGACCTGCCGTCGGCTGGTCGAAGCCGGTGTCCGCTTCGTGCAGTGCCAGGCCGAATTCCGCTTGCCAGCCGACGTGGGTGTCACCAGCAACTGGGACGACCACTCGGTCAACTCGCACATCTTCGACTCCTATCGTCTGAAGCTGCCCTATCTCGACCAATCGGTGTCGGCGCTGATCGAAGACCTCCGCCAGCGAGGGCTCGATGATCGAGTCCTCTTCATCTTCTGCGGTGAATTCGGTCGCACGCCCAAGATCTTCTATCAGGACGCCAGCCAGCGCCCTGGCCGCGATCACTGGGCGAGCGCGATGAGCGTCTTTCTGTCCGGCGGAGGCCTGCGCATGGGCCAGGTCATCGGCGCGACCAGCAGCAAAGCCGAAGAACCGACTCAGCGAGCGATGGACAGCAACTGCCTGCTCGCCACCCTCTACGCCCGCTTCGGCATCGATCCGCATCACCCCTTCCTCGACCAGTCAGGCCGCCCCATCGCGATCCTGCCTCAGGGTGAACCCATCCGCGAATTGATCTAAAAATCGTAACCCAAAGCGTAAGCGAGGGAGTGGAGGTTATGCTTCAGCATAACAACCCAGTAGGTAAACGCTTCGGTATAACGATTCAGGGTGCCACGGTTTTGGAGTCTTCGACAGACCCGTGCAAACAACTCAAAACCGCAAAGCGACGCGAACATGCAAACGCTTCTGGTTCTCATCCTCGCATCTACTGGACGGTTCGATCAATGGCAATGGCGAACGCGGAAATCACGGCGTTGAATTTTCCCGATTGGCCAGCCGAGTCGACCTTATCAGAGACAATGGAACAATCGCGCCATCAGATGGATCTGAATGGAGCACGTTCTCGACTGTGGGCTACTCCATATTGGCTACCAGTCCTTGTGTTGACGCTTCTCTCGGGCTACCTGATTCTCTCGAAGCCACAAAAAAGTTGGAAGAGGTTATCTCTGCCAATATTGAGGCTTCTGCATGTGATCAAGAGACCCCGGCTATCGAAGGTCACTTGGGACTCAACAAATCCAACAGGGCAGCAGACATGGCTGTGACACCCGTCGTCACAGCTTCCTTGGCGTCCGGATAATAGAAAGGAGAATGAAGTGACGGAGGTGTTTTGCCTCCCTTTTTCATCTCGGCCAGTCGATCGGCGTTCACCGAGCCCAATCGAAACATGAAAATGGGAACACCAGCCAGGCCGTACTCCGAGAAGTCTTCGCCCCCCATCGATGGTTCCGAGGGAACCACGTTCTCGTCACCCAGGATCTTGCGAAACACGGGGACAACGCGCTCCACCAAGGCCTCGTCATTGCGAGTGGCCGGGGTTGCGTCGGAAAACTCGACTGTCGGTTCAGGAGCCCCAGCGCTCAGCGCCGCCGCCTTGGCTTTGCGCTTGATCCCTTCCAACAATCGCTCGCGAACTTCCGGAGCATAACTGCGAACGGTCAACTGCAGCCGGCAGTTGTCGCTGATGATGTTGTGTTTGGTCCCGGCATGGATCGAACCGACGGTGACGACTGCTGGCTCCAGCGGCGAATTCTCGCGGCTGACCAGAGTCTGCAGATCAACAATCAAATGAGCCGCCTGAACAACAGGATCAATAGTCGTATGAGGAAACGCACCGTGACCGCCTTTGCCCTTCATCACGATGTCGACACTGTCGACGTTCGCCAGGATATACCCCGCGCGGTAACCCACCTTACCCGTCGCCAGCGTCGAATCGACATGCAATGCCAGCGCATACTTCGGTCGAGGGAACTTGGTGAACAACCCATCCATCAGCATCGCCTGAGCCCCGTTGCCCACTTCTTCGGCCGGTTGCCCCACGAACATCACCGTCCCGCGCCAAGCGTCCTTATGAGTCGCCAGGAACCTCGCGGCGCCGATCTGGCACGTCATGTGGATGTCGTGCCCGCAGGCATGCATCACGCCAACGTCGTTTCCCTTCGCGTCCTTGGCCACGACCTTCGAGGCGAACGGGAGGCCCGTCGCTTCTATGACTGGAAGGGCATCCAAGTCCGTCCGGATCATGATCGTCGGCCCATCGCCATTCTTCAGGATCCCCACGACGCCCGTCTTGCCAACACCTGTCGTGACTTCGATCCCTAGCGCCTTCAGTTCCGCAGCCAGCTTGGCCGCTGTGCGCTCTTCGCGAAACGACAACTCCGGATGACTGTGAAAGTCCTGGTAGACCGTCAGCAACTCGTCGACGTGCTGCTTCGACCAGTCTGCCACCTTGTCCTGAGCAATCGCCGCCCCAGCGGTCATCAACGTCAGCAAGGCCATCACAGTGTTTCGCACGATCGTCTCCTGCAGCGAACTGGTGGAAGGACAGGGGTGAGCAACCGTGATGATTGACTGCCGCATCTCGGACTTTCAACCCCGACAAAAAAAGAACCCACTTCTGCCATCGCAGAAGTGGGTTCATCGGAGTTTGATCAGTGAACTATTCGTTGCCCCCGCCGCCACCCAATCCGGGTTCGTTCAGCAGGTTGGCACGAGCGGCCAGGATGCGGTCGCGTTCGGCGTAGATCTCGGCGAGAGCTTCCGGCTTGATCTTCACTTCCGATTGGCGATGCAGGCTGAAGCCGGTTCCAGCCGGGATCAAGTGACCCAGGATGACGTTTTCCTTCAGGCCGACCAGGTTGTCGATCTTGCCGGCGATCGCGGCTTCGGTCAGCACCTTGGTCGTTTCCTGGAAGCTGGCTGCCGAGATAAAGCTTTCGCTTTGGACGGCGGCCTTCGTGATCCCCAGCAGCTGAGTGCTGGCGGTCGCAGGTCGTGCCTTCGCGGTCTTGATCGGCTTGCCGCCCGACGCTTCGATTTCGCGATTGACCTGATCGACTGTCGCCGCCGATGCGACATCGTTTTCGTGGAATTCGGAATCACCGGGCTCGGTGATGCGAACACTGTCCGTGAGCAGCCGATTGATGCGGCGGAACTCGAACCGGTCAATCAGCACGCCTGGCAGCAGCGTCGTATCGCCAACATCTTCGACCTTCACCTTGCGCAACATTTGCGACACGACGATTTCGATGTGCTTGTCGTCGATCGCCACACGCTGCGACCGGTACACGGTCTGGATTTCGTGCAACAGGTACTGTTCCACGGCTTCTTCACCGCTGACTCGCAGGATGTCGTGAGGCACCAGCGGGCCGCGGACCAGAGCATCCCCAGCACGCACCTGTTCCTTGGCGTGAGCCAGCAACTGCTTGCCGTGCGGAATGATGTGTTCCACTTCGGTTCCATCAGCACCGCGAACGATGATGACTCGCTTGCCACGCTTACGTTCGGCAACCAGTTCGACTTCACCGTCGATTTCGGCGATGACCGCCGGTTCCTTCGGCTTGCGAGCTTCGAACAGTTCGGTGACTCGAGGCAGACCACCGGTGATGTCCTGCGTCCCAGTTGTTTCGCGGGGGTTCTTGGCCAAGACCGAGCCGGCTGTGATCGTCTGTCCTTCCTGAACTTCGATACTCGCTCGTTCAGGCAGGTAGTAGAAGTCCAGGATCTTGCCTGTGGTATCTTCCAGGATGACCTGCGGATGCAGATCGCCCTTATGCTCGATAACCGTACGGCGCATGTTCCCGTTCGCGTCCACTTCCGAGCGGATCGACTGACCTTCGACCAAGTCTTCGAACCGGACGCGGCCGCCGACTTCGCACAGGATGGGCACCGAGTGCGGGTCCCACGTGCACAGGACCTGACCGGCTTCGACCAGATCGTTCTCGGCCACTGCCAACACAGCCCCGTTGGGGATCGTGTACTTTTCGAGTTCGCGTTCCTTGTTGTCGAGGATGGTGACTTCGCCGTTGCGGCCCAGCACCACGCCCCAACCTTCGGAGTTCACAACGCTGCGAATACGAGCGAACTTGACTCGCCCACCACGCCGCGCCTTGATCTCGCTTTCTTCAACGTCACGGGATGCGGCACCACCGATGTGGAACGTACGCATGGTGAGCTGCGTACCAGGTTCGCCGATGCTTTGAGCAGCGATGATCCCGGCTGCCAGACCTTCTTCGACCAGAGAACCGGTCGACAAGTCCATCCCGTAACACAGACGGCAGATCCCGAGGTCCGCTTCGCAGGTCATCGGGCTGCGGACCTGGATCTTTTCCAGCCCCAGAGCTTCGATCTTGCGAGCGGTCTCGACGGTGATCATCTCGTTCTCGCGAACGATGATTTCGTCGGTGATCGGGTTGACGATGTTCGACCGGCTGACGCGACCGCGGATCGCGTCGGCCAGGCTGACTTCCACCTTTTCACCGCGATACACGACCCCGCGGGTGATCCCCTTAGTCGTTTCGCAGTCGTGCTGCGTGATGACGTTGTTCTGGCAGATATCGGCCAGCTTACGAGTCAAGTAGCCGCTGTCCGCCGTTTTCAGTGCCGTATCGGCCAGACCCTTACGGGCACCGTGTGTCGAACTGAAGTATTCGAGTACCGTCAGACCTTCACGGAAGTTGGCCTTAATGGGTGTTTCGATGATTTCGCCGCTAGGCTTGGCCATCAAACCGCGCATCCCCGCCAGCTGACGAATCTGTTCCTGACCACCGCGTGCGCCCGAGTCTGCCATCAGGTAGATCGGGTTCACATAGTTGCCGCCGTCGCGAACGTCGTCCTTGAACGCCTTCATCATCGCTTCGCGAATTTCTTCGCTGGCATGAGTCCAGGTATCCAGCACCTGGTTGTAACGTTCCTGGGACGTGATGATCCCCTTTTCGTACAGTTTCTGCTTCTTCAGGACTGCGGCTTCTGCATCGGCCAGCACGCGCTCCTTGTTGTCCGGGGTTTTCAAGTCGCTGGTGGCGAAGGACAGACCGCTGCGAGTCGATTCGCGGAAGCCGCATTCCTTCATCTTGTCCAGCAGCCGGATCGTGTGACGTCGGCCCAGCTCCAGGTAGCAGTCGGAAATGACGTTCGCCAGATCCTTGTTCTTCATGGACTGGTTGTAGAACGCCATCTTGGTCGGCAGGAAGTCGTTGAACATCACGCGACCGGGGCTCGTTTCGATCAGGCCGCCGGATGCATAGCCTTCGGCCCCGTCACCCTTCACTCGCTTGCCCTTCGGCAAGCGGACGCGAATGGTTGCGTGCAAGGCGACCTTGCCCTGCGCGAACGCCGTATGGACCTCCTGCAAGCACGAAAACGTCATTCCCTGACCCAGCAGGTTCGGCTTCTTCAGTGTGACGTAGTAGCAACCCATCACGATGTCCTGCGACGGGCTGATGATCGGTGCACCGTTCGCCGGGCTGAAGATGTTGTTCGTCGACATCATCAGCGTTGTGGCTTCGACCTGGGCTTCGATCGACAGCGGCAGGTGGACAGCCATCTGGTCGCCGTCGAAGTCGGCGTTGAAGCCCTTACAGACCAGCGGATGGATACGGATCGCGTTTCCTTCCACCAGCGTCGGCTCGAACGCCTGGATGCCCATGCGGTGCAGAGTCGGAGCACGATTCAGCAGCACAGGATGATTCGTGATGACTTCTTCGAGAATATCCCACACTTCTTCGTCGCGCCGTTCGAGCATTCGCTTGGCGCTCTTGATCGTGTCGGCGTGACCCAGTTCCTTCAATCGGCGGATGATGAACGGCTGGTACAGTTCCAGCGCGATCTTCTTGGGAAGACCGCACTGATGCAGGTCCAGGTTCGGACCAACGACGATCACGCTTCGTGCCGAGTAGTCGACGCGCTTACCGAGCAGGTTTTCGCGGAAGCGGCCCTGCTTACCCTTGATCATGTCAGTCAGCGACTTCAGCGGTCGGTTCGACGAACCGAGCACCGGTCGCTTGCAGCGGTTGTTGTCGAACAAGGCATCGACCGACTGCTGCAACATGCGCTTTTCGTTGCGCACGATAACTTCAGGAGCGTTCAGATCGACCAGCTTCTTCAGTCGGTTGTTCCGGTTGATGATTCGGCGATACAAATCGTTCAAATCGCTGGTCGCGAAGTTGCCCGAATCCAGCAGAACCAGCGGACGCAGGTCCGGCGGAATCACCGGGATGCAGTCCAGCACCATCCACTCGGGACGATTTTCGCTGTCGCGCAGGGCTTCGGCAATCTTCAGCCGCTTGATCAGTTCCTTCTTCTTCTGCTGGCTGGTCGTCTTTCGCAGCTCGATTCGCAACTGATCGCAAAGCTGAATCAGGTTCAACCCGGTGAGCAGGCGCTTGACCGCGTCGGCACCCATCTCGATGGTGAAGGTTCCTTCACCATACTTTGCGCGAGCCTGACGAGCTTCTTCTTCGGTCAGAAGCTGACCCGTTCGCAGCGGAGTATCACCCGGATCGAGGACGATGTAGTCCTGGAAGTAGATCACCTTTTCCAGCGACGTCGTCTTCACGTTCAACAGCGCACCCAGGCGGCTGGGCATCGTCTTGAAGAACCAGATGTGAACGACCGGCGCGGCCAGTTCGATGTGACCCATGCGCTTGCGGCGCACGCGGCTGTGAGTGACTTTGACCCCACAGCGGTCGCAGATCATTCCCTTGTACTTCATGCCGCGATACTTGCCGCACGCGCATTCCCAGTCCTTTTCAGGTCCGAAGATGCGCTCGCAGAACAAGCCATCGCGTTCAGGCCGGTACGTTCGGTAATTGATCGTTTCGGGCTTCTTTACTTCGCCAAACGACCAACTGCGAATGTCGTGCGGGCTGGCCAGGCCGATCTTGATCGCGGAGTATTCGTTGACGCGGTCAAATGATGATTCAGCTACGCTCACGTGATTTCCTTCCCCGCTGGATAAGGATTCTATCTGCCGATGTATTCATCAGGGGCAACATTGCGTTGCCCCGTTTGTTCACTTCCTTGCTGGATCAGACCGAGGTCTTTTCCAATTGCATATTCAGGCACAAACCGCGAATTTCGTTGTTCAAGACTTCGAAGCTGGCGGGCGTTCCCGCTTCCAGCGTGTTCTCGCCCTTGACCATCGATTCGTAGATCTTCGTGCGTCCTTCGACGTCGTCGCTCTTGACGGTCAGCAACTCCTGCAGGATGAACGCGGCGCCGTATGCTTCCAGCGCCCACACTTCCATCTCACCGAATCGCTGACCACCGAACCGTGCCTTACCGCCCAGCGGCTGCTGAGTGATCAGCGAGTACGGGCCGGTCGCACGAGCATGCACCTTGTCTTCGACCAGGTGGTGCAGCTTGAGCATGTAGATGTAACCGACGGTCGTCTTCTGCTCGAACTTGTCACCCGTACGTCCATCGAACAACTGAGCCTTTCCGTCATCCGGCAATCCGGCTTCACGCAACAGGCCCTTGATGATGTCCTCGGACGGGCTGTCGAAGACGGGGCTACGAACCTTGAAGCCCAGTTTCGCCGCCGCCCAACCCAGGTGAGTCTCGAGAATCTGACCCACGTTCATACGGCTGGGCACGCCCAGCGGGTTCAGGATGATGTCGACCGGAGTGCCGTCTTCCAGGAACGGCATGTCTTCGACTGGCAGCACCTTCGAGATCACCCCCTTGTTTCCGTGACGACCAGCCATCTTGTCGCCGACCGAAATCTGACGCTTCGAGGCCACGTACACCTTCACCATCTGCAACACGCCGCTCGGCAGTTCATCGCCGCGCTTCATCGTATTCAGATGTCGATCTCGCAGATCGATGACATCTTCGACTGTGCCCCAGCCATCTTTGAACGCGCGACGCAGGTCGGCCTTCTTCTGTGGACTGCGGATATCGAGAGCTTCCATGGTGCCACGGAAGTTCTCGGCATAGGCCGCGATGAACTTGTCGTCGTTGATCGAGCGGATCTCGCGACCGTCCGCGTCGGTCAGGTGGCGATCCAGAACTCGCTCAAAGTCCTTCAGGAACTCCTTAAAGACTTCGGCGATCTTGGCGTTGCCCGAATCTTCGGTCTTCTTCAGTTCCTGCTCGAACTTCTTGCGTTCGGTTTCCGAAAGGCTCATTCGCCGCGAGAACTTTTCGGTGTGGATGACGATTCCTTCGGTACCGCTTGGAACTTCCAGCGATTCGTTCTTCACGTCTTCGCCCGCACGACCGAAGATCGCGTGCAGCAGTTTTTCTTCCGGGGTCAGTTCGGTCTTCGCCTTGGGTGAGACCTTGCCGACCAGGATGTCGCCCGGTTCCACGCGAGTGCCGATCTGCACCACGCCGCTTTCGTCCAGGTTGCGCAGAGCCTTTTCGCTGACGTTGGGGATATCGCGAGTAAACTCTTCGCGACCCAGCTTCGTTTCGCGGACTTCGACGTCGAATTCGTCGATATGGATCGACGTATAGACGTCTTCCTTTACCAGTCGTTCGGACAGGATGATCGCATCTTCGAAGTTAAACCCTTCGAACGACATGAACGCCACCAGCACGTTTCGACCCAGTGCCAGTTCGCCCGCCGAGGTGGCTGCGCTGTCGACCAGGATCTCGCCCTTCTTCACCTTTTGACCGACCTTTACGATCGGTGTCTGGTTCAAGCAGGTTCGTTCGTTCAGGCCCGTGTACTTTCGCAGCGGAATGCGCTTTCCGTCGAGCTCGATACACGTGGAATCGACGTAGGTCACCTTGCTGCTCTTTTCCGCTCGAAGCACCATCCCAGAGCTTTCGGCGACAGCCCCTTCCAGTCCCGTTCCCACCAGCGGGGATTCTGCGATCAACAAGGGCACACCCTGCCGTTGCATGTTGGAACCCATCAGTGCGCGGTTGGCGTCGTCGTGTTCCAGGAACGGAATCAGACCGGCCGACACACCGACCATCTGGCAAGAACCAACATCGATAAAACCGACGTCCGTTGCCGCGATCCAGACCACGTCGTTATGGAATCGTGCCATCACGCGGTCTTCCGAGATTGCGCTCTTGTTCACTGGCGTATCCGCCGGTGCGATGAACACTCGCGCTTCCTGGTCGGCTCGCAACCATTCCACTTCGTCCGAGACCTTGCGGTTCTTGACCACGCGATAAGGCGTGATCAGGAAGCCGTAATCGTCGACGCGAGCGAAAATGCTGAGGCTCGAGATCAAACCGATGTTCGTTCCTTCAGGCGTTTCGATCGGGCAGATTCGGCCATAGTGCGAAATGTGCACGTCGCGCACTTCGAAGCCCGCTCGCTTGCGGTTCAAGCCGCCGGGACCGAGGGCACTGAGGCGGCGTTCGTGAGTCAGCGTGGCCAGCGGATTCGTCTGGTCGACGACTTGCGAAAGTTCGCCGCGACCGAAGAAGTATTCGATCGCCGCCGAAACGCTCTTGGGATTCACGAGCGTTCGCGGCGCCATGTCTTCGACATCCTTCAGGCTCATGCGTTCCTGAACCGTTCGACGCAGCTTCAGGAAACCCTTGCGGATTTCTTCCGAAGCCAGTTCGTCGATCGTTCGCAGACGGCGGTTACCGAGGTTATCGATGTCATCCACGTGGGCGCTGTTGTCGCCGATTCGCAGCTTGATGACGTAACGAATCGCGTTGACCACGTCTTCGGCCTTCAGCGTCATTTCGCTGTCGGGGATCGACTGATCGAACTTGCGGTTGATACGGAAGCGGCCCACGCGACCCAGTCGATACCGGTTCACGTCGAAGAACTTTTCCTTGAACAGTTCGACGGCCTTTTCGAGTTGTGGCGGATTACCCGGACGCAACCGCTGGTAGATTCGCAGCAGTGCATCTTCGTGAGTGGCGGTCGGGTCTTCGAGGATACTGCTGAGTGCCAGCAGGTCCTCGGAGTTCTCGATCACTTCCACCTGCTTCAAGCCAGAGGACTTGATCTCGGTTCCCATCGCTTCCGTGATCTTGTCACCCAGTTCCGCGATGATCTCGCCGACCCGTTCATGTCCGGCCGGATAGATCACGTCATCGGCGGCATGCTTGCCCACCAGCTCTTCAGTGCGGCTGGCCTTCACGACTTTCGTGTTATAGAACAACTTGATCAGGGCATTGCTGGTGCCGTAGCTGGGATCCATCGCACGCAAGAAGGTCATCGCCGAGAACTTGCCGCTCTGGTCGATGCGCACACCCAGCGTTTCTCGCTTGCTGATGACGATTTCGATCCAGCTTCCGCGCTCGGGAATCACGCGGCAGGAGAACTGCTTGCGTTCACCGGGTTCGGATCCCTGGACGAAGTCGACACCGGGCGAACGGTGCAACTGGCTAACAACGACGCGTTCCGCCCCGTTGATGATGAACTCGCCGCCGCCGATCATGATCGGCATGTCGCCCAAGTACACTTCTTCCTCGATCGCCTGCTCTTTCTGCAACCGCAGCCAGATGCGGAACGGGCGACCATAGGTCAGGCGCAGCTGGCGGCACTCGAGGGCCGTGTAGCGCGGCTTGCCCAACTCGTACTTGACGTATTCCAGCCGATAGCGATGATCGTAGCTCTCGATGGGAAACACTTCGCGCAGGATCGCTTCCAGACCCATGTCTTTGCGTTCGCGCGGATCCTCATCCAATTGCAGGAATCGGATGTACGAGTTGACCTGGATCTCGGTGAGATCGGAAATCTGGAACTGAGACTGCAGCGACCCAAACGACCGGGTTTCAGTCGTTTGGATGATGCGGGTGGCCGGAATTGCCATTCGGATGCTTCCTGAATCTCAAATTGATTCGTCGAACGGTTGTTTTTAGAACTGCGGTTCGCCTGATTCAGCGAACTAAGCGAGTCGGCCTGAAGGGTGGATAGGCGCTCCTGTCACCATGCCGCTTCAGTAAGAGTTGCGATCGCGCGAATGGGCAGCGCAGTACGCACTGCCACTGGCTGTCGCAGTGTACCTGCGCAGCGATCGCCAGATTTGTTTCACTCACGACTGTCAAAGCGTGACCTCTGAACCCGCCTCTCGACATTCGTAATGCCCAGCCCAGTGACGGCCCAGAACTTCCGCCGAGGGCATCCTTCCCCCCTACGTCTCGCTGTCGACACACTCTTCGCGCTCGACAGCCGCATTTGGGATTGCGGCTTGGCAAACGGGAATTGTGCACCACAACTTTCGCCAGCACAAGGGTTAACCCCAAAATGCCGACGGTCGACCGGCGCGGCGGAATTCCCTCCGCCACGCCCCGACCAACGTCACTGCCCCAGACTTGTCAATTTCGTCGGCGTTACAGGCACAATCCGTGCTCTGCATCGCCTCCGTGCGAGCCAACTACTTGACTTCGCAGGTACCGCCGGCCGCTTCGACTTCGGCCTTCAGCTTGGCGGCGTCTTCCTTCGAAACGCCAGTCTTCAGCGGCTTGGGCACGCCTTCGACCAGGTCCTTGGCTTCCTTGAGGCCCAAACCAGTGCAGCCACGAACGACCTTGATGACGGCGATCTTGTTTTCGCCGAAGCCGGTCAGGATCACGTCAAACTCGGTCTTTTCTTCAGCAGCTGCTGGAGCGGCTCCGCCACCGCCGCCACCCTGTTGGACGACGACACCACCGCCAGCGGGCTCGATCCCGTGCTTTTCCTTCAGATAGTCTGCCAGCGACTTGGCTTGCAGCAGGGTCAAACCCACAATCTGATCGCCCAACTGTGCAATCGTCGCATCGAACTCGCTCATCGAACCGATCCTTTCAAACAATAAACAAACTCTGGGCCAAGACGTTACAACAAGTCGACGTCAGTTTGGTTTGTACAACGGCCTACTATCATTTGTGCTATGCGCGTTCAGGACGCCTTGTCGGCAAGAGTCTTTACCTGGCCGGCGATCTTGCCGCCAGGACCCTTGATGGCCGCAGCCAGTTGAGCACCCGGGCTGAGGATCAGACCGGCGATCTGGCTGAGAAGTTCGAGGCGGCCCGGGCTCTTGCTCAGCGCTTCCACGTCCTTCGCCTTCAGCGGAGTGGCGCCGATCGCCCCCCCGCGGATTTCGATCACCTTCTGCTTCTCGCACCATTCCGTGATTTCTTTCGACAAGGCGACGATGTCGTCGCTGCCGAAGACCAGGGTGCACGGTCCGGCCAGAACGTCGGCCGCACCAGTCAATCCAATATCACTCAGGGCTCGTCGCGCCACGGCGTTCTTCACGCCCAGCAGAGTGATCCGCTTCTTTCGCAGATCCAGTCGAAGCTGGTTTGCAGCCACTCCAGACAGACGCGAGGCATCCAGGACCAGCACTTCGCGACAGTCACCCAGGGCATCCTGGATGCTGTTGATCATCATACTCTTGACTACCTTGCTCATCGCCTTGCTCCGCGCTGATCCAACCCGCCAAATGCTCGAACAAAATCTCAGGCTAAAGCCTGATTTCAATAAAACTAACCGGCGATCATCACGCCCGGAGTCATCGTCGCCGACAGGCTGATGCTGCGAACGTAAATTCCCTTCGACGTCGATGGCTTCAGCGACCGGATGTACTTCAGCATCGCATCGACGTTTTCCGTCAGTTGCGGTGTCGCGAAGGACATCTTGCCAACGACGCAGTGCACGATCCCGCCAGCGTCGCACCGGAATTCGACCTTACCGGCCTTGTATTCCTTCACGGCAGCAGCCACGTCGGTTGTCACCGTTCCAGCACGAGGCGAGGGCATCAAACCGCGAGGGCCGAGGATCTTACCGAGCGGCCCCACTGCACCCATCATGTCGGGCGACGCAATGGCCACGTCGAAGTCCAGCCAACCACCCTTGATCTTTTCCGCCAGGTCCTTGCCGCCAACCGCTTCCGCGCCGGCAGCCGTCGCAAGCGCGACGTTATCACCCTGGGTGAACACGATCACTCGCTTCGACTTGCCGATCCCGTTCGGAAGAACGATCGAGCCACGCACGATCTGGTCGGCTTGACGGGGATCGATCCCCAGGCGAACGGCAACCGTTACCGACTGATCGAACTTGCACCGCTTGATTCCCGTCGGAAGCTTTTCTTCCAGAGACTTCAGCAATTGCACCGCCGCACCGACATCCAAGGCGCCGACGTCAGCCACCTGTTCACGCAGAACTCGAACTCGCTTTGAACAACGCATGGAACACCCACAAGCTCAAAAAGTTTACCCGCCCGCCTTCAAGCCGCGGCAGGATGAATTCTCAACCTAGTCCAATACTTCAATGCCCATGCTGCGGGCCGTGCCCCGGATCATGCGAGCCGCATGCTCGGGATCGCGGGCATTCAAGTCCGCGAACTTTGTCTTCACGATGTCAGCAATCTGAGCGGCGGTCACGCTGCCGACCCGATCGGTCTTCGCGTTTTGCGCACCCTTCGCCACCGCGGCCGCCTGCTTCAACAGCACAGACGCCGGGGGACTCTTCAGCTCGAACGTGAAGCTGCGGTCTTCGAATACCGTCACGATCACCGGGACGACGGTCCCGTTCAGATCGCGGGTCTTTTCGTTGAACTGCATCACGAACTGGCCGAGGTTGATACCGTGCGGACCCAGAGCGGTACCCACGGGCGGAGCCGGCGTGGCCTTGCCACCCGGAATCTGCACCTTCACCTGCGCCTTGATCTTTGCCTGCTTCTTCGCCACCAGCCTTCTCCTCGTTCAGCCCGCAATCAGGTCCGTTCGACCTGCCACGATTCCAGATCGACAGGCGTTGGCCTGCCGAAAATTTCAATCAGTACGGTAATCTTCCCGCTGTGTTCGTCCACGCCCTCAATCTGCCCATCGAACCCTTCGAAGGCACCGTCCTTGATCTTCACGCCGTCGCCGACGTTGAATTCGATTTTCACTCGAGCCGGTTCGGCGGGGGCCGTTGTGCCCACACCCAGCATCCGGTCGATTTCATGCTGCTGCATCGGAATTGGCTGACCTGCCGCTCCCGTGAAGTCGCCGACACCATTGGTCGTCCGAACCAGGTACCACGTGTCGTCGTTCAGCACCATCTGGATCATCAGGTAGCCGGGATACAGCTTTTGCTCGACAACCCGGCGCTTCCCTGACTTGTTATCCACGATCTTTTCGACCGGGATCACGATCTCGCCAAAAAACTCCCCCAATGCCTCCTGAGCAATACGCCGCTTTAGTGAATCGCGAATGGTTCGTTCGCGATTGCTTTGCACCTTCAGCACGTACCACTGCATCTGCTCAGTACTTTCCGCCATGGCCATAACCCCCCGGCCTCCGCCGCGCGTCAAATCCTAGAACTGCAGGATCCGCATCAGCTTCAGTAGCCAGTGCCAGATCACGTCGTAGCAGAACAGCACCGCGCTCAATAAACCCATCGTGAACAGCACCACCGCCGTCGATCGCTTCAGCATCGGCCAGCTTGGCCACGACACCTTCGCCATCTCGTGCTGAACTTCGATCAAAAACTCCGCGAACTGGGGCAGGTTCACCACCCGGAAAATCAACCACAAACCGACTGCCAAGAAGGCGACCGAGATCCCGATCCCCACCGGCTTGGACAAATCCGCCAGCAATGTCTCGTTCATCGACCAGCTAAGCAGCCCGACGGCGACCGCCCCGGCCCCACCGACCAACTGTCGTGCGACCCGTCCCTGGTTCTTCTTATAGAGGTTGACGCTGAACAGCGTCTCCCATAAGCCGCCCGACTTTCCCTGATTCACCTTGAAAACCCTAGTTGTCGCAGACTGCATGGTTCGAGACATAAACAGCCAAGACCGCACCGGAAACACGGGCGGAGGGAGTCGAACCCCCAACCCCTGGATTTGGAATCCAGTGCTCTGCCAATTGAGCTACGCCCGTTCGTGTCACCTTGCCCTTGCCAGGCACGACCGACGCACCAGACTCACTTCTTTCGAGATTCCTTGTGAGCCGTGTGCTTCCGCAACTTCTTGTTGTACTTCTTCAGCTCCAGGCGCTCGGTCCCACGAGTCTCTTTGTTGACTCGATAGTTCCGCAGCCCTGTCTCTGTGCATTCCAGCCAGACATATTCGCGAGCCATTCACTCATCCTCACAATTCGCCGAAAACCTCAACTCAGTCACGTGAACAGCGACAAAGGGGCGAAGGGGCGAAGCACCGAAACGGGCTTCGCCCCGAAAGCTTGTCGCTTGCGACGAAGACTACTCGAGGATCTTCACCACAACGCCCGAGCCTACCGTCTTGCCACCTTCACGGATGGCGAAGCGGACGTTTTCCTGCATCGCGATCGGCTTACCCAGCGAGACCGACAATTGAACATTGTCGCCAGGCATGCACATTTCGGCGCCGCCCATCAGATTGGCTTCACCCGTCACGTCGGTCGTCCTTTCCAGCACAGTGGGATCCGAAGCTTGGAATTCACGTGACTTGAAGTCGCGGCCGCACTGACCCTATAGTGAGTCGTATTAATTTAAATCATACCAACATGGTCAAATAAAACGAAAGGCTCAGTCGAAAGACTGGGCCTTTCGTTTTAATCTGATCGGCACGTAAGAGGTTCCAACTTTCACCATA
>JADMIO010828155.1_pt1 | contig 122256 bp, 115 predicted proteins | sample 8958161 | NCBI WGS metagenome assembly JADMIO01 (sample SAMN16585339, study PRJNA669376) | soil metagenome | isolation source: Crop rotation soil | place: USA: Cullars Rotation, Alabama | collected 2011 | reverse complement strand
CGCGACAACTTGTCCACGTGGAATTCTAAGCTTAGGATCCCAATGTGCTGGAAAGGCCCGACATGATCCCCTCGGGTTCCCTGCTTTCAGTTCGCGGCCAGGTGTCGCCAGCGCAGACAGGATTCGAGGGCCCTCTGACGATTGCGAGCGACGAACCTTATCTCGGTTCCAACGCCCCGGATCTCAAGGCACTGATGAGCAGCGGAGACGCTTTGATCAAGCCGAAGCCGCGCCCTGACAAATGGATGAAGCTTGCGCTGCCTTTCGGAAACATGAATATCGGCGATTCTGTGACACTGGATGTCAACACGAATTGCTCAGGATCCGTTCTCCCCAGTGACCTCCGCCGCGGCGTCGTGAAGAGCAAGAAAACTCACATGATAATCGTTGCCGACACGGCCAATCCGGCAAACGGTTTTACAACGGCGCAATACGACAGCATGGCTCTCGAATTCGACACGCTCGTATGGTCGACAGACAGCACGAACTTTGGACCGCCGACCGATCTCGATGGAAACGGGCACGTGGTGGCGTTCTTTACGACCGCGGTGAATGCGCTCTCACCCCCGGCGTCGAGCTCTGTCGTTCTCGGATTCTTCGCCAGCAAAGACATCTTCAACTGTGCGCACAGCAACCTGGGCGAGATGTTCTACATGCTCGCTCCCGATCCGACCGGAGTAGTCAACAGCAATCCGCGAAGTGTTTCATTCGTGAGGACGAACACCACAGGTACGCTGGGACACGAATTTCAGCATTTGATAAATGCCACGAGGCGAACATACCTGAATGGAGCTCAGCTGAACCTGGAGGAAGGCTTCCTCAACGAAGGTCTGAGTCACATCGCTGAGGAGCTGATTTTCTACAAGGCGAGCGGATTGACCCCCATGTCGAACATTCCGCTCAGCACAGTGACAGCGACGCAGAAGCGCGTAGATGCCTTCAATAGTTTTGCAATCCAGAATTTCAGTCGTCTCACACCGTGGCTGCAAAGGCCTGACACAACGGGCGCCATCAAACAGAACCAGAACGCACTCGCGGTTCGCGGGTCGATCTGGGCATTCCTGCGATATGCAACCGACAGAAGAAACGTCACGGATCAGACGTTCTTCTTTGGCCTGGTGAATAACGCGAACACCGGATTGGCAAATCTCGACGGAGCGATCGGCGCCGGCGCCGGCGGAACCGGTAGCTGGCTCAAGGATTTCACGTCGGCGATGTACACCGACGATGCAGTAACCGGAATCCCGACAACCCTCACTCAGCCGAGCTGGAATTTCCGTTCGTTCTGGGTGGGCGCGGGCAGCCTTGGCGCATCATATCCCCTCGGCACCAAACCGCTGACCAACGGCGTTCTGCTCAACGTAGGCTATAGCCAGGGAGGTTCGACCACCTATGATCGTTTCGCCGTCGCCGCGTCTTCGTTCGCGACTGCTCTTACGACTGGTGGATCCACCAAGTGGACTCTAGTTGTCGTAAGAACGAAATAGCAGCACTGAAAGAGAAACGATGAAACGCGGAGAGTGGGCACGCTCTCCGCGTTTTGTTATTCTGTATCCGGACGAGCGGAAGTGGCGGAACTGGTAGACGCGCCAGACTTAGGATCTGGTGGAGAAATCCGTGGGGGTTCGAGTCCCCCCTTTCGCATTACTGACAGGAAGAGGATGACCTCGACCGTTAACGGCAACGTTACCGCTCGGGGTCATTGCTTTTTGTCTCCTTGCGTACAATAGTCTGCCACCACCAAATACGGTTGATAATGCCCATTTTCCGCTCGATTACTCTCGGTGCCGCCGTTGTATTGGGCGTCGTCGTCGCGTGCACGGATTCATCTCCGACTGCACCATCAGCAAATGCTCCGACGGTACTGAAGAACGTCGCTATGCTCAAATGCCAGGCGAGCACGAAAGGCCTCAGCGTATCGTGCGACGACGTTTCAGCAGCTCCTGTCGGCCGCGGAGCGGTGAATTTCGGCGGGCAGAATCAGTGGGTGCAGGTCGCAACGTCGGGCGTAGCGTACGACAGCATTCAGGGCCGCTTCACGTTCAACACAGTCGTAAAGAATTTCACTTCACAGGAATGGGGAAGAAAACCCGATTCGACTGTATCGACATCCGGCGTTCAGGTTTTTTTCCAAACCGGCCCGAGTGTCTCGAGCGGCACAGGCTCAATAACAGTCGTCGGCGACGGAACCGCGACGTTCACGGCTCCCAACCAGCCTTACTATCAGTACTCGGGCACGATGCTTGGCTCGGACAGCGTCCTCTCCCTCACGGAAGCGACGTCGTCAAAGCAGTGGCGGCTCGACATGCCGAAGACGGTTCTGACTTTCACCTTTTCGCTCCTCATCTCTACCGAGGTGCAGTTCCCCAACGGCTTCATCCTCATTCAACCGGATGCAATCACAATCATTGCCGGAGGCGCAGCGAACGTCGACGCTTTCGGGTTTACGAAAGAGGGACAGTTCAAGAGCGACAGCATTACATGGGCGAGCTCTGACAGCACGATTGCGATAGTTACCCCCACGTCAAAATCATCAGCCTCGGTCAGCGCCGTCGCTCCAGGTCTCGCAACTATCACTGCGACACAGGGCGCCTTGACAAAGAACGCAACGATCACCGTTTGCCCGAACCTGAGTGGCGCAACGGGACTGACCTACACTGTGACGAATTCGAGCTTCTGTCTCTCCGGTGGTGGCTCGCAATACGAATACACGATCGTACCGGTTCGCACAGCGTCGACGAATCTCTCATACTCGATCACGGGAAGCGGAATCGCGTCGGTAGCGGGACCACCAAACCCCGACATGATTCCGAGCGGAAATATTCAGGTTCCATTCGACGGAGGAAGCACTCGCCTCGCCGTTCGCACCGGACCAAAGCCTGATGAAGACGCGCATATAAAATTCCTCCGCAGGAGCACCGACGCGGTGCGGAGATTCACAGCGCGCGATCTCGTCCAGCCGCTGCTGCGCGATCCGCGAATCAAGGCCGCCATCGTACCTGGCGTACCGGCGGTCGGGGCAAAGATGACTCTCAACGTCAATGCGACGGGTGATCCGTGCACGGCGTTGACGAGTCATACTGCCTTCATCAAGTCAGTCGGAACGCACATCATCATGGCGGAGGACAGCACCAATCCGTCGGGTGGATTTTCGACCGCGCAATACGACTCTCTTGCTGCGACATTCGATACGCTCGTGTGGCCCGCGGTCGCAGGAAATTTTGGAGCGCCGTTCGACATCGATACCAACGGCCGAGTGATCGCGCTCTACACCGCGGCGGTGAATGACCTCACGCCTCCGGCATCGAGCTCATACATCGGCGGATTCTTCTACTCGCGCGATCTTTTCTCCACGGGAAGCTGCGCCGGCAGCAATCAGGGCGAGATGTTCTACATGCTCGCGCCGGATCCGACTGGCGTACACAACAACGTGCGGAGCGCTGCGTTTGTGAAGAGCGTTACCATCGGGACGCTCGGCCACGAATTCCAGCACCTCATCAATGCGTCACGTCGTAAGTACGGCGCTGGCGGGCCGTATCCGTTCGAGCAGGTGTGGCTCAACGAAGGATTGTCTCACATCGCTGAAGAGGAAGTCTATTACGCGTCGTCTGTACATGGCCCCGGCGAGAACGTCGGCATTACAGCCATTACGGCGAACCAGGCGCAGACGGATCGCTTCTTCCAGTTTGCCGAGCCGAATTTTGGCAGACTCAGACAGTGGCTGCTCAGTCCCCATTCCGTCGGTCCATTTACCAATGCGGACAATCTCGCAATTCGAGGCTCTGCGTGGGCATTCCTTAGATACGCAGCCGATCGAAAAGGCGGGCTCGAGTCTGATCTCTGGAGCGGGCTGGCATTCTCGCCCGATACGGGACTGACGAACCTCAACAACCGCCTCGGCACCGACTCTCAGCCGTGGTTCCGTGATTTCAGCATGGCGATGTATGCGGACGATGCGGGACTTACGTCGGTGCAGAACGTGTTCAAGCAGCCGAGCTGGAATTTCCGCGAGCTGTATGCGAGTCTCGATTACGATCCCGGACCGTCGTGCTCGTGCGCGTATCAGCTCATGACGCGACTGCCCGCTAACAACACTCTGCTGAACTTCACGCTCACAGGCGGAGGTGGCTCCGCTTACATAAGAGTAGGAGTCCCCGCGAGTACGAACGCGACATTTACCACGACTGCGCCAGCGAGTGGCCTCCGACTGCTTGTGATACGAACGAAATAGACGTCCGGTGGCATTTCACTTGCCTTTTCACTCCGCGTCTCACCATCAGACGCGGAGTGAATTTTTATGGACATGGAAACACTGAGAGACCTTTACGTAGAAGAGCTCAAGGATCTGTACAGCGCTGAGAAGCAGATCATCAAGGGGCTCACCAAGATGTCGAAAGCTGCGAACCACCCCGAGCTCAAGAGCGCATTTCAGCGTCATGCAGAAATGACTGAGACTCACGTTGAGCGCCTCGAAAAGATCTGCGCCGATCTCGAAGTCAGCCCGCGCGGAAAGAAATGTGTCGGCATGGAAGGACTCATCGAAGAAGCGAGCGAGCTCATCAAGGAAAAACCGGATGATGACGTCCTCGACGCGGGACTGATCGCCGCAGCGCAGCACGTCGAGCATTACGAGATGGCGGGATATGGATGTGTTCGCACATATGCACGGCAGCTGGGATATGAAGACCAGGCCGAGCTTCTGCAGACAACGCTCGACGAAGAAGGGAACACCGACAAGCTGTTGACCGCGATCGCCGAGAGATCGATCAACATCGACGCGGAACGCGCCGACTAACGGGTAATTCTCTCGATGCACTCCGGTGAATCGTTCGCCGGGCTGTTCACGAAGGTAGAGACTTCGTAGAAGTCGAAATCTTCGTCCTCGCATGGACCGAGCAGCTCGAGACAACGCTTCACCGGAGTTTCAGGATCGAGCCACTTGCGCGCAGCGTCGAGCGACAATATCGCCGGCATCCTGTCGTGACAGGCAACCGTGCGAGTGCTCGCACGGGTCGTGATCACTGTACATGACTCCATTGGCGGAGAAACGCGGCTCCATCGGTCCCACAATCCCGCAATTGGGAATGCGCGATCGTCGTTGTAGCGAAAGAAGAACGGTCTCTTCTTCTTCCCTTCCCTCATCCATTCGAAGTATCCGTCCGCGATCACGACGCACCTGCGATAGCGAAGCGGCGTAGCGAACGCCGATCGCTCCGCGAGGGATTCCGCTCGAGCGTTGATCATTCGATTTCCGATCGACATTTCGTCGGCCCATTCAGGAATCAATCCCCACCGGCGCGGCGCGAGGCGCGCGTGCCCGTCGCGATCGATTGCGAGCGTCAGCTGCTCTTGCGTCGGACAGATGTTGTAACGCGGCTTGAAATCGGGAATCGGTGGAAGGCTGAAGCGCTCGAGGATGTTCGTTGGCGCATCGTGAAGTGAGGAACGGCCGCACATGGGGCGCTAAGCTATTACCTCTGACGAACTGCGCCAGCATTTGTAGATTTGCGCCCGCCGCCGCAGTGGCCCGAATTGCGCAGTTAGGTCTAAAGCCAGATAACCCGAGGACCCGATGGCGAAATGCGAGGTATGCGGTAACAGCTACGACAAATCCTTCACGGTGACGGTGGGAGGAGACACCCATACCTTTGATTCGTTCGAGTGCGCGATTCACAAGCTCGCTCCGTCATGCTCCCATTGCGGATGCAGAATCATCGGCCACGGGGTCGAGGATGACGGAACGTTCTATTGCTGCGCATCGTGCGCATCGATGTCGGGAGTGAGCGGTTTGGAAGACAGAGTTTGATCGCCCCAATTTTTCAATGAGTCAGATAACCACGATGATCCGCTCCGACGCTCTCCATTGCGAGAGAGTCGTGAGACGCCATGCTCGCACCTTCACCCTCGCGAGCTATTTCCTTCCTGTTAGAAAGCGCCGCGCATCGTTCGCCCTCTATTGCATGGGACGCACGGCGGCCGACATCGTCGAAAGCGCCGGAGACGACCGCAAATGCGCGGCGCGAAAGCTTCTCGCATGGCGACGCGAGCTCGTAGAAGCGCTCGATGGAAGACCGAGAGGACCGGTCCTTCGCGAAGTCCGCTGGGCGGTACGCGAATTCGAAATCCCAACCAGCCTGCTGTTCGATTATCTCGACGCGGTCAGCCTGGTGTTTTCTCCCGCTGAGTACGAGACGTGGGCGGATCTCGAGAGTCACTGCGACGCTATCGCGTCGAGCGTGGGCGCGATGTGCGCGTATGTCATCGGGATTCAGGGCGGACCCGATCAGGAAGCGAGTGCGCTGGCACATGCCCGCACTCTTGGTGTCGCGATGCAGCTGACCTCGATCCTCCGCGACGTCGGGGCGAACGCCAGATCAGGACGTTGTTACATCCCCGCCGAAGAGCTCGACCGGTTCTCCCTGAAGCGCGAAGAAGTCCTTGACCCCGACATCGCGCGCGACCCCCGGTGGCATCGCCTCATGACATTCGAGATTGGCCGCGCGCGGTCATTGTATGAGCGAGCCCTCCCCGGCATCGCCATGCTGTCCCCTGATTCGCAGAAATGCGCTGCCGCCTGCGCGATTGGTTACGCGGCAATTCTGGATGCCCTGGAGAACATCCGTTACGATTCCCTGTCCTCTCGGGCATCGGTCGGGACGCTTGCCCGGCTGGGGGTCCTTTGGGACGCGTGGCGCTTTAAATCGAGGGCCGGCTAGCGGTCTAATGGGCTTTGTCCCCTCGCTATATTTGGAGACATGCCCATCGAAATAACGAAGGAAGAGGGATCCGGCGTAGATCGTCACGTCCAGGTCTCTGTTCCCGCTGAAACTGTACGCGACGCCGAGGAAAAGGCCGCCCGCAGATATGCATCATCTGTCCGCCTCCCCGGGTTCAGACCCGGCAAGGCCCCGGCACAGATGGTCCGTAAGAAATTCGCGGAAGCCATCCGCCAGGAAGCACTCGAATCCATAGTTCGCGACGCCTACAAGGAAGTCGTCGAAAAGAAAGACCTCAAAGTCGCCTCGCAGCCGCACGTCCACGATCTCAAGTTCGAGGAAGGCAAGCCGCTTACCTTCGAAATCCATTTCGAGGTGCGTCCGACGATCGACCTCGCCCGCACGCAAGGATTCCGCGTAACAAGGCGCAACGTGGTCGTCAACGATGAAATGGTCCGCGACCAGATCGAATCCATTCGTGACCAGCGCGCTGCATGGACTCCCGTCGAGGGAAAACCGCTCGAAGGCGACATGGTCAACGTCGAGATCTCAACGAGCGACGACGATACCGCGGGCGAAGCGCGATCCTATCCTATAGTACTGGGAGCCGGACAGGCGATCGCCGGAATCGAAGAGCTGATCATGGAAGCCGAGCCGGGCCAGACGGTCGAGAGACCGGTTAAATGGCCGGATGATTTCCCTGATGAGAACCAGCGCGGAAAAACGAAGACCGTGAAAGTCCGCCTTCAGGACGTGAAGCGTAAGTCAGCGCCCGACCTCGACGACGCATTCGCACGCGAAGTGGGGGATTTCGATTCACTCGAGGCACTTCGCACCACAGTGCGCAGCGATCTCGAAGAGCACGCAAAGCGCGACGTCGAAGCCGAAGTGAGACAGAAGCTCGTGGACGAAATCATCGGAGCTAACCCCTTCGATGTTCCGCCCAGCTGGGTGAGACAGTTCGCGGAGAATTATGCGGAAGCGTACCAGATTCCCGCGGAAGATCGCGAGCGATTCGCCACGGAATTCAAGGCGATGGCCGAGCGCCAGATCAGGAGAGACCTGGTGATCGAGACAATCGCGGAGAGAGAAAAACTGGAAGCGACCGAGAAGGACATCGACGACCGCATCAGCGAACAGGCTGAGAAGCGCGGTGTAAATCCCGGTCAGCTTTACGCGCAGCTCGAGAAGAGCGGCCGCCTCAAGGAAATCGAACGAAGCCTGACGGAAGAAAAAGTCTTCAGCTGGCTGATGGAAAGAAACGAAGTTCAAACGGAGAGCTGACACACAAATGCCGACCCTGTACACACCTTACGTCATCGAGCGGTCGAGTCGCGGAGAGCGCACTTACGACGTTTTCTCCAGGCTCCTCATGGATCGCATCATTTTCCTGGGCACGCCGATTAATGATGACGTCGCGAATGTTGTGATTGCACAGCTTCTGTTCCTCGAAGCAGATAATCCAGAGCGTGACATTCACATCTACATCAACTCTCCGGGCGGCAGCGTTTCGGCCGGAATGGCGATCTATGACACGATACAGTTCCTGAAGTCGCCGGTTAACACCAATTGCATGGGACTCGCGGCAAGCATGGGGTCATTCCTCCTTGCAGCCGGCCGTCCTGGCAAAAGATCGGCGCTTCCCCATTCCCGAATCATGATTCACCAACCCAGTGGTGGAGCTCAGGGAACGGCGGCTGACATCGAGATCCAGGCGAAGGAGATCCTGTATCTCCGCGGCAAGATGAACGAATTGATGAGTAAACATACGGGTAGGCCCGTGGAGCAGATCGAGCGCGACATGGACCGGGACCGCTTCATGTCTGCCGAGGAGGCCAAGGCGTATGGGCTCATCGACAACGTTATCTCGCACCGCGGGCAGATGGAGGAAGCCCTGACCCGCAAGTAAAACAGTTTTTGCTTGACCGTACCGGAGACCCCTGTTAGTTGTTCACTTAGACCGACCTCGTTTCTCCAGCACCCTTAGGGCCTATGTCGCAGGACAAACACCTCCGCTGTTCATTTTGCGGGAAATCCAAGGATTCGGTCCGGAAATTCATCTCCGGGCCGTCCGTTTACATTTGCAACGAGTGCATTGCGCTCTGCAATGAGATTCTCGCGGAAGACGAGGAAAGAGAGGTATCGGAAGCGATAACTCAGGTCCCGTCACCGCAGGAGATCAAGGACGTCCTCGACCAGTACGTAATCGGACAGGAACAGGCCAAGAAGGCTCTTTCAGTCTCGGTCTACAATCACTACAAGAGAATCAACTCGACGTCCCTCAAGGACGACGATGTAGAGCTCGATAAGTCGAACATCCTTCTGATCGGACCGACGGGTGTCGGCAAGACTCTTCTCGCCCGCACTCTGGCGAGAATCCTCGATGTTCCCTTCACCATCGCTGACGCAACCACGCTGACCGAAGCGGGCTACGTCGGTGAAGACGTGGAGAACATTCTCGTTCGTCTGCTTCAGGCTGGTGACTTCAACATCGCCGAGTGCGAGCGCGGAATCGTCTACATCGACGAGATCGACAAGATCGCGCGCAAGTCGGAGAACCCGAGCATCACGCGTGACGTCTCGGGTGAAGGCGTGCAGCAGGCACTCCTCAAGATCATCGAGGGTACCGTCGCTTCAGTTCCGCCGCAGGGCGGACGCAAGCATCCGCAGCAGGAGTACATCCAGCTCAACACCAAGGACATTCTTTTCATCTGCGGTGGAGCATTCGATGGACTCGAGAAGATCATCGAGGCACGCACCGGACGCCGTCAGATTGGATTCAACAATCTCACCGGCAAGAAGGAGAATGGAGCCGGAGCGACTCAGATCTTCAATGAGGTCGAGCCGGACGATCTTCTCCGCTACGGAATGATTCCGGAGCTCGTCGGCCGCCTTCCGGTGACGGTCGCACTCGAAGCGCTCGACGACAAGTCGCTCGTGCGCATCCTCAAGGAGCCGAAGAACGCGCTCACCAAGCAGTACACGAAGCTGTTCGGTCTCGAGGAAGTGAAGATCACGTTCGACGAAGCAGCTCTGGTTGCCATCGCACAGAAGGCGCTCAAGCGCGGCACCGGTGCACGCGGCCTTCGCGCGATCCTCGAGGAAGTGCTCATGGAAGTAATGTTCGATCTTCCAAGCCGCGAAGACGTGGTCGAAGTGAAGGTCACCGAATCCTGCATCACTAACGGGACGCAGCCGCTGCTCGAGATCTCGCCGCTGCGCCGCAAGAAAGAAGCGTAAACCAGGTACCCGGTGTCGGGTACCTGAAACCGGATCATTAATTGACACAAGAATTCGCGCGCGACGGCGAAAAAATTCAGGCCGAGTCGCGCGTTCCTGTTTTGCCCCTTCGCGACGTCGTCATTTTTCCATACGTCGTGATTCCATTGCTGGTGGGACGCCAGCCCTCACTCGCTGCAATCGACGCTGCCGTCGAGACCGACAAGCTCATCCTTCTCGTTTCGCAGAAGGAAGGAGACACTCAGGAGCCGGGTGCAGCCGACCTGCACCGCACCGGCGTCCTCGGCAGAATCCTTCAGGTCGCGCGGCTTCCCAACGGCAGCACACGCGTTCTCGTGGAAGGATTTGCGCGAGCGAAAGTCACGCGCTTCGTCTCTGGCGGGCCGTACATGCGCGCAGTCATCTCGCCTGTCGAATGGACTGACGCCGAGCAGGGTGCCGAAATTCGCGCGCTCGCCAATCGCGTTGTGTCGTTATTCGAAGAATACGTAGCGCTGCATCGCCGCATTCCGCCCGAAGTCGTCGGTCTGATCCAGAGCACCGAGTCGGAGGAGCGACAGGCATGGGGCGTCGCTGCTCACATCGTCATAAAATTCGAGCTTCGACAGAGACTTCTCGAATCGCGCTCACTCAAGGAGCTGCTCGAAACGTTGTCGCATACGCTCGGAACGGAGAGCGAGCTGCTCCGTCTCGAGAAAAAGATCGACGACGACGTTCGCGGTGCGTTGTTCCAGAATCAGCGCGAGTTCTATCTCCAGGAGCAGCTCCGCGCGATTCACAAGGAGCTTGGCGAAGACGACGGTGATGACTTCGGCGATCTCGAGGCGGCTGTGCAGAAGAAAGCGCTTCCCGAAGTCGTAAAGACGCGCGCAATGCGTGAGCTCAGAAAGCTGCGTCGCATGTCGCCGATGGCCCCTGAATTCACGGTGTCGAGAAACTTCATCGACTGGATCATCGCACTTCCGTGGGAAGAGCGGACCGATGAAGTCGTCGACGTAAATCATGCGCGGCTGATTCTCGATGAGGATCATTACGGACTCGAGGAAGTAAAGGAAAGAATTCTCGACTTCATCGCGGTGATGGCGCTGGTTGGCCGTATCGATGGGCAGATACTGTGTCTCGTCGGTCCGCCGGGTGTCGGAAAGACATCACTCGGCAAATCGATCGCACGCGCGCTTGGACGAAAGTTCATCCGCATGGCGCTGGGCGGAGTGCGTGATGAAGCAGAGATTCGCGGACATCGCCGCACCTACATCGGCTCGATGCCTGGAAGAATCATTCAGGCAATGCGACGCGCTGAGGTTGTGAACCCTGTAATTCTGCTCGACGAGATCGACAAGCTCGGACAGGACTATCGCGGAGATCCGGCCAGTGCGCTGCTCGAAGTTCTCGATCCCGAGCAGAACACTGCGTTCAACGACAACTACCTCGAGGTGGATTACGACCTCTCGCAGGTGTTGTTCATCACTACCGCGAACAGCCTTCAGGGAATTCCGGAAGCGCTGCGCGATCGAATGGAGATCATTCGCCTCGCCGGCTATCTCGATCACGAGAAGCTCGCGATCGCGAGGCAGTATCTGCTGCCACGGCAGCTGACGGCGAACGGAATCGATCCGGCGACGGTTACGGTCGAGGCCGATGTGCTTCCCGCAATCATGCGTGGTTACACGCGTGAGGCCGGCGTGCGTGAAATGGAGCGTCGCCTCGCACGACTTGCGCGCAAGCTTGCGCGCAGAACCGCTGAAAAGCTCGGCGAATCTGCCGCACAGCAGGTAAAGGTCGAGGACCTGAAGGATTTACTTGGAACTCCGCCCTTCGATCCCGACGATACGTCGCTCGACGACAAGGTCGGCGTCGCATCGGGTCTCGCGTACACGAGTGTCGGCGGTGAAGTGCTCGAGATTGAAGTGAGCGTCGTAAAGGGTCGGGGAAAAGTTCAGCTGACAGGCACACTCGGCGACGTGATGAAGGAGTCAGCGAGCGCCGCGTTGAGCTATGCCCGCACGCGCGTAAAGGAGCTCGGGCTCGATCCGGACTTCTACCGTAATCGCGACATCCACATCCACATGCCCGCTGGTGCAACTCCGAAGGATGGACCGTCGGCGGGAATTGCGATCGCGACGAGCGTGATCAGCGCTCTCACGGGCGCTCCGATTCGCGGTGATGTCGCCATGACCGGCGAGATCACGCTGCGTGGACGCGTACTGCCGATTGGCGGGCTAAAGGAAAAAGCTGTGGCTGCCCATCGCAACAAGGTTTCGGACGTGATCATTCCTTACGGCAACACACGTGACCTCGATGAGCTTCCGGACGAAGTTCGCGCTGGAGTGCGATTCCATCCTGTGAAGACGATGGATGAAGTTCTCGCAATCGCAATTCGCGGCGACGGTCTTCGACAGTCCGCTGCAAAGCGTGAGGCACGCATGGCGCGTCGCGCGCGAACGCAGCCTGAAGGGATTCCGGACCGGCTTACGCACTGATCCGTGGCGGATTCAGCCAGCGATCCGCTCATAATCAGGAGGCTCGACTTTATTGGAGGCATGGCGTCGGCAGGTGGCTGGCGCCCTGACTCCAACCTTCCCGAGATCGCGTTTGCGGGCAGGTCGAACGTCGGCAAGTCTTCCCTGCTCAACACGCTCGTCCGCCGAAAATCGTTTGCGCGAGTGAGCCGCACTCCGGGACGCACGCGAGAGATCAACTTCTTCAAGGTGAACGACCGCTTTGTTCTCGCCGACCTTCCGGGCTACGGATATGCGCGCATCTCCAAGGAGAAAAAGGCAGACTGGAGGCCGCTCATTGAAGGCTACCTCAAGCACACTCCTGCGCTCGCCGGTGTAGTACAGCTTCTGGACATTCGGCACGAGCCGAGTGAAGATGATGTGGCTATGATCGATTTTCTGGCAGAGCTCGAGATTCCGACTGTGGTAGTTCTCACGAAGGCCGACAAGCTTTCGCGGCAGGCTGCGAGCAACCGCGCGAGCGACATCATGAAAATGCTGTCGTTATCGGATGAGCAGACAATCCAGTTCAGCTCCGCGACTGGACAGGGCCGCACCGAGCTGGCGGAGGCTGTTATCTCTCTTGTCGATGCAAGCGGAGAGAACAAGTGAAGATCCTCGCGGCCGTCATCGCTCTGGGTTTTGTCACTGCGTGCGCGCCGCCGAGCGGGACGACGAACACCGCGGCTGCGCCGGTCATCGAGGATACGACGGCCCACGCGACTGTTCCTCCGGGATATGGTTCGCTCCGTCAGGATGAGATCGCAATTCGACTGGAGTCGCAGGGCCTGATCGTCCGCGCGATTCCGCTGGACGAGAGCGTGATTCGTCTTCTGACCCCTGACTCATATCGCGCGCTGCGAGATCTAGAGCAGAGCAACCAGCGGGCGATCGAAGGAATCTCACGTCGCTACGGCGGACGCGCCCCCGACCTCTGGTATGTGTCGTTCTACGGGCGCGAAGAGAACGCGCGGTTCAGTCCAATGGATCTGACGATCACCAGCGGCGGACAGCAGTTCCGCCCCATCGACGTGATTCCATTGAGCACAGGTTTCGGCGAGCAGCGATTGGGAGCACGCGAAACACAGAGTGCGGTTTACGTCTATCCGGGTGACATCGACGTCGATCACCCGCTGACAGTTTCATTTCAGGGCCAGCAGAGCTCCGTGTGGGAGCAACTGCTACAACGCATAGAGCGCGAGCGTGCACTGGTGCGCGCGCGCGCTTCACGAACCAGCGGCTGATCAAATGGCAATCTATCCTCTTCGCAAGCTCGCAGACCGTCCAAATTCCTCAGTCGCAAATGCATGGCTCGAGCAGATCGAAGACCAGCTGAACGACGCGTCGATCGACAAATCGTTCATGTGCCGCCGGATACTCTGCGAGCTCATGTATCCTGAGTACTCTTCGAACTACGAGTCAGCGGTTAGCGATGCGAAGGTAGAGGCGGGTACACGCCTCGCTCTTGGAGCCCTCGACCCCAGAAACATCACGCTCGAGCCCGAATACTACGCCGAGTGTGACGAAGAGAAGTTTGGGCGCGTGAAACCGTTGCTGTGGCTTTGGTATTCATTCGACCGCACACCGCTCGGCGCGCAGAATGTCGACCTCGGCGTGAAGCTTCGGCGGATGCTTGCCTCGAGGATTTTCAGAAAGTGCGGAGAGAACTTCAAAGCGTTTCAACACGTCGAGTTTTCGTTTGGATACAACATGGAAGTCGGCGACGACTGCGTCGTGCATCGCTACGTCCTGCTCGATGACCGCGGTGGAATCGTGATGGGCAATAGAGTGTCGATCAGTGACTTCGCGAACATCTACAGCCACACGCACAGCATTGTCGATCAGAAGGACGTCACCGACGCGATCACGCGTCTCGACGACGGCGTCCGCATCACATATCACGCGACGGTTCTTGCCGGCGTGCACGTCGCCGAAGAAGGCATGGTCGGAGCAAGTGCAGTCGCGACGAAGGACGTGAAGCCATATCATGTCAATGTTGGAATTCCAGCAAAGACAGTCCGCGTAAAACCCAACGCGCCGTTCGCTCCGTCGGTGACGACGGTCAAGTCTCGCGAATAATTCGTCTGACAATTCTCGGACAGAACTAGAGTAGCTCAGAAAGCGGTGGCCACTGCATCCTGTGGCCATGAGCTACTTCACACGAAAATCGATCGACGCTCTCAGAGCTGACGCCGAGAGCAACACGCTGCGGCGGGCACTCGGTCCGCTCAATCTCACGACACTTGGAATCGGTTCCATCATCGGCACGGGCATTTTCGTGCTGACGGGGACCGCGGCATCACAGAATGCCGGACCCGCCCTCGTGCTCTCGATGATCATCGCGGGAATCGGGTGCGCATTCGCGGGACTATGCTATGCCGAGTTTTCGTCGATGATTCCCGTCGCGGGCAGTGCCTACACATACGCGTATGCGACGATGGGCGAGCTGATCGCCTGGATCATCGGATGGGATCTCGTGCTCGAGTATGCGCTGAGTACCGCGACCGTCGCAGTAGGATGGTCTGGTTATTTCACGAGCCTTCTCGCCGACGTCGGGGTTCACTTGCCCGCTGCGTTGAGCGGCGCACCTGGCGAGACCGTGACAATGGGCAGCGTCACCGGGCCGGGCATGTTCAATCTTCCCGCGGCAGCGATCGTCGCCTTCGTCATGTGGCTCCTCGTGATTGGCATCAAGCAGTCAGCGAATGCGAACACCGTGCTCGTCATCATCAAGTCGATGGTGCTCGTGATTTTCATTCTCGCCGGCGCAGCGTATGTGAATCGCGCCAACCTCACGCCGTTCATTCCGGCGAACACGGGTCATTTCGGTGCCTTCGGATGGAGTGGAGTACTGCGCGGCGCGGGAGTGATTTTCTTTGCGTACATCGGATTCGATGCCGTATCGACTGCAGCGCAGGAAGCAAAGAATCCGCAGAGAGACATGCCGATAGGAATTCTCGCGTCCCTCGCCATCTGCACCGTCATCTACATTGCGGTCGCGATCGTACTTCTGGGCATTGTGCACTACTCGAAGCTCAACGTCGCAGATCCGCTCGCAGTTGGCATCGATGCAACGGGTCTCACATGGTTCAGCCCGGTGCTCAAGGTGAGTGCGTTATTCGGATTGTTCTCGACGATGCTCGTCACACTCATTGGACAGACGAGAGTGTTCTTCACGATGAGCCGCGACGGACTGCTGCCCTCCGTCTTCCACAAGGTTCATCCGACGTATCGCACGCCACACGTCAGCACACTGTTGACGGGAACGCTCGTCGCGATCGCCGCAGGCCTGACGCCCATTCGCGTGTTGAGCGTGCTCGTGAGCATGGGGACGCTGCTCGCATTTGTTCTGGTGTGCATTGGAATTCTCATTTTGCGGAAAACGTCGCCGGAAATTCCGCGTCCATTCAAGACTCCGGGTTTGCCGTATGTGCCGCTCCTTGGCGCGGGCTTCTGCATTCTTCAAATGGTTTCACTGCCGGTACAAACCTGGGAACGACTTGTCATATGGCTCGCAATCGGGATGTTCGTCTACTTCGGCTACGGGCGTAAGAGCGCAGCGCGGGCCCGTCACGAGCGCGCGGCCTCAATTCGTAAACCCGCACTCGTCCCCGAGATGTAATATTGGAACATGCACCGCTCGTCTTCCCGCACTGGCATGCCCGCCTTGATGGGGCTTCTGCTCGTGGTCTTCGTGATCGCGGGCATGCTCGTATATGAAGCGTGGAGCACCGGACGATCGCGTCGTGATATCGCTGAGCGCGGTCTTCAGGACTACGTCGCGTATGCGTCGTGGACAACGGCGCGCGCCGGAGACAACACGCTCGCGGCGAGTCTGTCGACGTTGTTTCGCGGACTCGTCGGCAATCGATTGAGTGACACCGACTCTCTACCCGCTCTCTCGACACTGATCGCGGGGTTGAAGTATCTCGAGTCGTGTGACTGCGCGATGGTGCTGCCGGCGGATTATTTCTTCCGCTTCGACAATCGGTCGGGCGCGTTGACGTTCACGCCTTACGAGGCGAGCAGCGTGAAGCGAACAGTCGAGCCCGGGTGGGCAGCCGCGAAGGTCGGTTCGTACACGGCTGCCGCAGACGAGCCCGCGCTGATCAAGCCGAATGCAACATGGCTCAAGTCTGCACTGGAGCGCATCTCATCGAAGGATATGGCAGGGTTTGCTGTATTTATAGACAACCAGGCCGATTCTGCCCGCGCGATCGGTATTGTTCCGCAACTCGATCAATCGGGGCGCGTGATTGGATCACTTGGATTCGTCACGTCAGCGCAGCGGTTTGCCGTAACGACCTTCAATCATCTCTGGCAGAATCCACGGATTCTGCCAGTCGCAATCACTCGCGGACTTCCAAACGATTCGCTGTTGGCCGCGACGGTAACTGCGCCAACTGGCGACGTGATCTATCGCTCGCCGGGCTGGGTCGACGGAATGCTCTCCGACACTGCGTCGCTCGGCTCGTACCTTGGCGGAATGACTGTGCGGGTCGCGCTTCGTCCAGATGCGACGAAGCGATTGCAGGGAGGACTGATTCCAGTTTCACGCGTGCCCGTGTGGGTTGGACTTCTCCTCCTTACGGGACTTCTCACAGTCATCATCGTGCGCAACCTGCAGCGCGAGCACGAGCTCGCGCGTTTGCGCATGGAATTCAGTGCGAGCGTATCGCACGAGCTGCGAACTCCTCTCGCTCAAATTCTGCTCTTTGGTGAAACGCTTTCCCTCAATCGCACTCGCTCAGATAACGAAAGGCGCGACGCGGCGAATGTGATCGTGCGCGAAGCACGAAGACTGATGCACCTGGTTGACAACACGCTCACGTTTTCCCGCGCTGAACGTCCGGTCGTGACTCTGTCACCAAAGCGCGTTCATCTCGCGCCATTGATTCGCGACACGGTTTCCGGATTCGTTCCGCTCGCGTCGCTCAAACAGGTGAAGATCTCGCAGTCGCTCGATGAGGAAGTCCAAGTCGTTGTCGATACCGAAGCATTTCGTCAGATGCTTCTGAATCTTCTCGACAATGCGCTCAAATACGGGCCGGTCGGACAGCGCATTTCAGTCGGCCTTACCGCCGGCCATTCTCGTTTAGCGCTCGAACCGGCCACACTCGGCCAGAAGCACATCGTTAGACGCGCGACGGTGAGAGTGACGGTAGATGATGAGGGGCCTGGTGTTACTGGAAAAGCGAAAGACGATATCTGGGTTCCGTTCGCGCGGGGTGTGAATGGTGAAAATCCTGTGGGGACTGGCTTCGGTCTCGGTCTCGCAGTGGTGCGCGAGCTCGCTGAGCGACACAACGGATCCGCCTGGGTCGAAAACGCTGCGACCGTTCGCGGTGCACGCTTTGTCATCGAGCTCCCAGATCCAACCGCCATCGAAGAACCGGCAATCCCGCCAACCCATCGAGATCAAACGGCGGGAATCGCCGGATGACTCGTATTCTGATCATCGAGGACAACGAAGATCTCGCGCGCGGCCTCGCAAACAATCTCGAGATCGAAGGCTACGAGACTGAGATCGCCGAGCATGGTGTCGGTGGGCTGTCGCGCGCTAAAGAATCGTCGCCGGATCTGATCATTCTCGATTTGATGCTTCCTGGCATGGATGGGTATCGCGTGTTGAGTGAGCTGCGCGACGCCGGAGATACTGTTCCTGTTTTGATCCTCACTGCACGAACTACTGAACAGGACAAGGTTCGCGGATTTCGTGAAGGATGTGACGACTACGTCACCAAGCCCTTCGGACTTCTCGAGCTGCTTGGCAGAGTGCAGGCGCTGCTGAGGCGATCGCAGAAAAACACAGTCAAGATCGATTCACTGGCGAGTTTCCGATTTGGCGACGTCGAGATCGTTCCGGGGACGCACGATGTATTTCGATCGGGGCAGCCCGTCTCTCTTCGCCCGAAAGAGTTCGAGCTGCTCATGGCGCTCGTGCGCCGACGAGGCGCCGTTGTGGGGCGGTTGGAGTTGCTTCGTGAAGTATGGGGCTACGGTTCGGACGTCGTCAGCAGAACAGTGGATACACACGTGGGTGAGCTGAGAAGAAAGCTCGAAGACGATCCCGCCGCGCCAAGGCACATTTTGACTGTTCGGAAGACCGGCTACCGCCTCAATACTGGTTAGAAAACGCGCAGCACATCTTCGACCGGACCCGCACTGCCTCCGGCAAGCAGTTGAAGAATGTGTGAGAGCGCTTCTTTCTCCCTCGGCCAGATAAATCGCGATGATGCGTCGTGCGGTGAGAGCCACTGATAGTTCTGATGCTCGGCGTCAAGCGAAACCTGCGCCGGCTCATTCACGAACGCTGCGAACACAATCGAAAGTTCAACTGTGTTGATACTATGCAGGTAGAACGCCTGCACTGTCACGTTGTACAGCCGCGCCACATCGAGTCCTGTTTCTTCGCGAACCTCGCGGACTGCAGCAGCCTCAGGCTTTTCGTTCGCCTCGATTCTGCCATGCACCGATTCCCACGATCCTGGGCAACGCGTATCCGGAGAGCGCTGCATCACCAGAACCTGCCAGCCCGATTCGAGCGGACGGATTACATAGACGTCCACGACGCCTGGAACGACCTGAGTCATCGGACGCGATTCGCGAATTGCATCTCTGGAATGTACCTGGCCTTTCAGCGAGTCTCCATCGAGGACGCGCAGTAGCTCATCACCGCTCGTCCGGCCGGCGACGAGGTGCACGAGCCCGCTTTCCCATAGTGATCGCCCGCTGCGCAACGTGATCTCACCCGAGCTGGATACCGGAACTGCGATCTCCATCACGGCGACGCGGCCATGATATCCAGTCATTCCGCACAGATCGCATCCGGCGGCGGTGTACACCATTTCGCTGTCATCAATCGCAATGCGCAGCCTCGATGGCGCACCAGCGTTCGCGACGACGCGGCATTCTGTGCAGAGTTTCCGGATCAGGCGCTGTGCGACAATTCCCTTGAGGCCAGCGGATAATCTCGATGGATCGATACCGAGATCGGTGAGCCGTGTGAGCGTGCTCGCCGCATCATTCGTGTGAAGCGTTGCGAATACGAGATGCCCTGTCAATGAAGCCTGAATTGCGATCGAAGCTGTCTCGGCATCACGAATCTCGCCGATGAGAACAACGTCAGGATCCTGTCGCAGAATCGACCGCAGCGCACTCGCAAAGCTTAGCCCCGCCTTCTCGTTGATCTGAACCTGAACGATGCCGGGAATCCGATACTCCACGGGGTCTTCGACCGTAATGATGTTGAGACCTCGTCGCTGAATTTCCTTGAGTGCCGCGTACAGCGTTGTTGTCTTGCCGGATCCGGTCGGTCCCGTAACGAGCAGTAGTCCTTCGCGCGTCTCGAGCAATTTCTCCAGACGGTCGGTATCGAAACGATCGAGCCCGAGTGAGTCGATCGATCTCACGGCTGATCGCGGATCGAGAATGCGAATCACGACTTTCTCCCCGTGCGCTGCGGGAAGCGTGGAGACTCGAAGATCGACTCGAGACAACCCCATTCCGACTGACGCGTGACCGCCCTGAGGCCTCAGGCGATTTGCGATGTCCATCCTCGCAATGATCTTGATTCGCGAAACGAGCGGCGCGCCAATGTCGCGTGGAAGTAGCGACGAGTGTCGTAGAATCCCATCGATACGGTATCGTACGGCGATGCCGTCTTCTTCAGGCTCGAGATGGATGTCGCTCGCGCCTCGCTCGATTCCATCGGCGATGATGCGGTCAACCAGTTTGGTTACAGGCTCGCGCGCTGGAGCAATTGAAGTCACGCCGCACTATGAGCACCACGACGCCAATTTGTGTCAGCGCGCGATAACTCTTCCCAGCGTTCTATTTCAGAGAATCGACCAGAGATCCCGGGACAGATCCGCGGTGAAGGTCCACCGGCCGTCTTTCAGCCCCCGTGCAACCTCGAGTCGCAGAATATCGAAGAAGGACAACGCGCCTAATCCGACGGAGGGATGCCACCCCTCACTGTTTTCGTATTTCGAGAACCGCGAAAACTCCGGACGATTCACCCAGGCCGCGCTCGCGAAAGGGGCGAGCGTGATCGATGCTGGCGTCTTGCCGTAACGCCCGAGCGTAAATGAGGGAAACGGAACGGGAAAATTCAGCTCGAGCCGTTGACTCAACGCGCCGCGCGCCGAGAACTGGTGGAAGACATAACCAGGTGCAGTCGTTGGACCGCCAATGAAAATCAAATCCTGTGTCGGAACGCGATGACTGCTGCGGACAAGGCCCGCGAAGGTCCGCGCGATCACGCGTGATCGGCCAAATGGTCGCTCAAGATTTCCCTGAGCCGTCGCGCGATAGACATTCACGTATTCGCCGAACCCCTTGTACTGCAAAAACGTCCCGCCAAAGTTGAATCGCGTCTCGAATCCCAGGGGGCCGAGCGTGGTTGGACGATCGAAGGATAGTGTGAGCCGTCTGTCGTGAATCGACGCCGCTTCGATGGCAGGCTGATACTCTCCTGTCGCCGGAGTAGCGTTCACGGGGAGGGCGCGCTGTGTCTCACGTGATACATCCAGGCCAATCGTCCACCCACTCGTAAACGGCGAGCTCAGGCTCAGCGTCGCACCTCGCACCCCGAACGGATCGGAGTAGTCAGTCCCGAATTCCTGCGACGAGATGCTGCTGATGATCCCCGATGCTTCAGCAACATCACCAGCGTTACGAAAATCGTTGTAACCGGTCAGCTGAATTCGCGCGCCACTCGCACGTGTGTACGAAATTCCCCCGCGCTCCTTCAACTTCTCGTCGGCGAATCCATAACGGCCGCGCAGCGACACCGACAAACCCTGGCCAAGCCAGCGAGTGATTCCCGTTCCGACAGCGAGACCTTCAACGCGATTCACGCGAATGAAATCGCTCACGCTGCGACCAGACAGCGCGACATTGCGGGTGCGAGACAGCGCCTGGGATCGCACCAGCGCGCGCGCTTCTTCCTGCACCTTCGCGACATCGGCGTCTGTCACAGCACGCACGTCCGGCGGAAGCGAATCGAGAACGTTCCCGACAAAAGGAACCGGGTTCGCCCATCCTTTCGGAGCGAGCGCGATCTCGGGTCCCTGGAAAATTCCGAGCGGCATGGGCGTGTTGACCTCATAACAGCAGATTTCCCAGCGGCCGCGAATGATTCCGCGCGCTGGATAATCGAGCCACGTTCCCGTGCGCCTGATCTCGATCTCCTGTCTTCGCGGAAGCCAGAATCGGCCCTCGATCAAGCCATTCTCGAGAACGACACTGACATCCTCGAGCTCCTTATCGATCAGCGCTGCGCGTGTGAAGCTGAACGCCATGCGAACGACTTCGCCGCTTTCCTTGTCGATATAGACAGCTCCGATGGCGCGCGGCGCCTTATCGTCCTTTGGACGCACGCGGACTTCGTACACGTTGAGCGTCCGCGGCCCAAGACGGATTTGGAGCGAGTCGCGAATCGCGAAGTCGTATTCATTGAGTCCATCCGCGGACAAGGGATGCGGCACATCGCGAACCTCGTCGCCTTCGCCGAGACGGATGATATTTGGAAAGTTGTTCTGGACTATCCCCAGATGATCGCGGTGATAGTTGATGTCTGTCGGCAGCAAGAGCGTGTCACGACGCGCGGCGATAAGCTGTTTACTGCGATTCGGGGCCTGCCAGAAAATCTGCAAACCAAGCTCATCCGCCTTGACGATCTTTGGCGGCTCGGTGAATCCTTCCCCTACCTGGGCAAGGAATGTCAGGTAGCCGTGAGCGGCAGCCTTGTAGCTTGCGAGGAGAGTGTCGGCGATCTGTCGCGCGCGCCGCTCCGTCGCCTGCTCCACGAGAGATCGCGAGCGAGCGTCGTTCCACTGCTGCTGAGCTCGCAACGGGGTTGCAACGAGACCCCCGGCAGCGACAAATACCGCGATAGATCGCCCAATCATCAGGGAAAGTTACGTGAGTGTTGCGTCGGATCAAAAACAGGGATCACTCGAAAGATTCATGCGGCTGGCTCGTTCGCGGAGTGGCGACTCGAATCTTGTAGTGCCGGTGTGGCGTGAGTCGATTCTCGATACCGACACTCCGGTCTCTGCATACGCTAAAATTCGTCGCGGCGAATTTGGATTTCTGCTCGAGTCCGCACCCGCCGGCGAAGAAACCTGGGCGCGCTACACGTTCCTCGGCACCGAGCCAAAGAGCGCGTGGAGACTTCGCGGAAAAACGATCGATGAATGGGATGCCAGTCGCGGCTGGCACTCGTCGCGTGAGTCAACCGATCCCCTGAATGACCTGGACTCACTCATTTCACAATACGACGCCGTCACATCACCTGAGCTCGGTCCGCTCTGGACCGGAGCGATCGGGTATTTCGGCTATGATGCCGTGCGCCTCATCGAGCGTCTTCCGGAACCTGACCGTATCAAGTCGGATGTGCCCGACGCGCTATTCATGTTCACGCGCTCGGTCATCATCATCGACAACCTCAAGTCTCGCGCACGAATCGTGGTCGGAGTCGAAGTTCCGGCGGGCACGAGCGATGATGATCTCTCACGGCTGCACGACGATGCGATTCGAGATATCGAAACGCTGGAATCGAGATTGCGCGCGCCGAATTCCCTTCCCTCGCTCAATCTCGACGAGGGGGCTAAGCCCGTTACCGGCAAGTCCAGCATTCCCCGCGACGAGTTCATCGCAGGCGTGGAGAAGATCCGCGAATACATCGCCGCGGGAGACTGTTTCCAGGCACTCCTCTCCCGAAGAATCGAATTCGACCGCGATTTCGATCCTACCACTCTGTATCGAGCACTTCGAACGCTCAATCCGTCGCCGTACATGTACCATCTGGTGCTGGGCGACATTGAAATCGTCGGAAGCTCGCCCGAGCTGCTGGTCCGTCTGGATGGCGATCGCATCGCTTTGAGACCGATTGCGGGAACCCGAAAGCGCGGCGTCACTCCCGAAGAAGACGAAGAGCTTTCGGCAGACCTTCTCGCCGACCCGAAAGAACGTGCCGAGCACATCATGCTGGTGGATCTCGGTCGTAACGATGTTGGTCGCGTCGCGAAATATGGAACTGTCGAAGTCACCGAGCTGATGAAGATCGAGAAATACTCGCACGTGCTTCACATCGTGAGTGAAGTTCAGGGCACGCTCGATAGATCCCGGTCGGCAATGGACGTCTTCAGGGCAACTTTCCCCGCCGGAACAATGACTGGTGCACCCAAAGTGAGAGCGATGCAGATCATCGATGAGCTCGAGCCGGTCTCACGCGGGGCATACGCGGGCGCGATTGGGTATATCGCGACCGGCGGCAAGCGCATGGACCTCGCGATCACGATTCGCACATGCGTGATCGCCGGCAACACGGCCTCAGTGCAAGCGGGCGCCGGAATCGTCGCAGATTCTGTTGGACAAACCGAGTGGGAAGAAACGGAGAACAAAGCGCGCGCGCTGCTCACTGCGATTGCGCAGGTAAGGAAAGCACCTTAAGTGGCGATTTCGATCTCGATGCCCGGCTACGCGCGGCTGCGCGTAAATGGCGCGCGCGGTCTCGTGATGGAGACATGTCACTCCACGCTCGAAGCTATTCTCTCGGAAAGCACGCTCTACGATTACGCCTCCAGACAGAGTGGCGCCCGCGAATTCCGCGGGCGAACCACCGCTTATGGCATCACGCTGGGCGGCAATTGCGGGAATGTCGTCGTGCGTCACGCGATGCGTGGTGGACTGCTCGGGAAAACCGGATCGGATTTGTTTTTTCCGCCTACGCGCGGACTTCGTGAGCTCGTGAATTCACTGCGCCTCAAGCTCGCAGGGGTGCCGACGCCGGAAGTAGTCGCATTCGTGAGCTATCCCGCCGCGGGATTATTGCGCCGCGGCGACGTTGCAACGCGCGAGATTCCTGAAAGTCACGATCTTGCCGTTGTTCTGACAGAAATGTCGGAAGGCGATCATCGCGACTCATGCATCCTCGCCACGCGAGAGCTGTTGGCGAAACTGGCGAAGACGGGCGCGCATCATCCCGATCTCAACGCGCGCAACATTCTCATCACATGGGACGCCCACGACGGCGCAAAGGCTCATGTTCTCGACGTGGATCGGATTCGATTTCACGTTCCGAGCGATCCCATGGTCGAGCGTGCGAACCTGGAGCGACTCGAACGATCGCTCAACAAGCTCAAGGAGCGAGAAAACCTTCCGCTTTACGAGCGCGACTTCACGCTCCTGAAACAGGGCAAAGCGTGAGCTTCGATCGCATCTGCATCATGATGATGAGCGCGATCGGCGACACCGTTCACGTGTTGCCGGTGATCAATGCCATCAAGCGATCATATCCGAAATCGCATATCACGTGGGTCCTTCAGCCGGGACCGGCGTCGCTCGTCGCTCATCACCCTCTCGTCGATGAGATCATCATCTTCGACAGGCATCACAAACTGCGCGCGTTTCGCGACGTGATCGGAAAGCTGAGGAGTGAGCACTACGATCTTCTGATAGATCTCCAGGTTTACTTCAAGGCCGGTGTGCTCACCGGATTCTCAGGCGCAAAAAGACGAATCGGATTTGATCGCGCTCGAGCGCGAGATGCGAACTGGCTCTTCACAACCGAGCGAATCCCAGTTCATCCTGTGCAGCACGTGCAGGATCAGTACTTCGAGTTTCTTCGCTACCTGGGTATCGAGCCAGAGCCGATTCACTGGGGCCTCGGACCAACTGACGCCGAGCGCGGCTGGCAGAAGGAATTCATCGCACAGTTCGATCGGCCGATTGCGCCGATCGTTGTCGCGACGAGCAAGCCCGCGAAGGACTGGATGCCCGAGCGTTGGGCCGAGATCTGCGATCTCCTCTATGAGGAATACGGATTGATGCCGGTTCTCGTCGGAGGAAATTCCGATCGTGAGCGCAACGCCGAGCGCATCATTTTGGAGAGGACAAGACACAAGCCGCATTCGGCGCTCAACAGCGGACTCAGAAAGCTCGTTTCGGTCATCGACGCATCAGCGCTTGTGCTCGCGCCCGATACCGGACCACTGCACATCACGGTCGCTCTCGATCGGCCTGTAGTCTCACTGATGGGATTCACAGATCCCCTGCGCAGTGGACCATACAGAAAATTTCGCGATCTGATGATCGACGCCTTCCACGATCCTGATGAAAAACCTGAAGGCGCGACGCGGCACAACCGGCCGGATCGCATGCATCGAATTACCGTCGAACATGTTGCGGAAAAGATCGCGCTCTGGAACGAGCGCTACCGCGGAAAGTCGTAGCTGATTCCGAGCTCCCTGATCAGCCCGATCAGGCGCACGAGCGACAATCCCATCACCGCGAAGTAGTCGCCGTCAATTCTGCGCACGATCGTCGCACCGTAGCCCTGGATTCCGTACGCGCCCGCCTTATCGAGCGGCTCTCCCGTCGCGACGTAGCGTCGAATCTCGTCGTCGGACAGTGGCATGAACGTCACGTCGACAATTTCGACGCCCGAGACAACTTTGCCCTCGTAGCTCGCCGCAACTGCCGTCATCACAGTGTGTGGGCGACCGCTCAACACCCTGAGCATCTTCTCGGCGTCGAGCACGTCTTTGGGTTTCTCGAGAAGAAGTCCATCTACGACAACGATGGTATCTGCTCCAACGACAAGGGCACCGGGCGCCTTACTAGCAACAACGGAAACTTTCTCGCAGGCAAGTCGCTCACAGTAACGCTCGGGAAGCTCACCCGATTGAGGTATCTCCTCAGCATCGGAGACGATGACCTCGTGCCGGATACCGACAAGATCCAGAAGTTGACGACGACGCGGCGACTGCGATGCGAGAACTACTCGAACGTCTGCGATCGACGTCACGCTATTTCTCGAGCCAGAGTGTTACCGGGCCAGCGTTCACGAGCTCCACGTCCATCATCGCGCCGAACTCGCCGGTTTCGACTTTTACTCCGCGATCACGCAGGGCTGCAATAAAAGATTCGTAGAGCGGAATCGCCGTATCGGGGCGCGCGGCGTCGAGAAAACTTGGACGACGGCCTTTCCCCGCATCTCCGTAAAGGGTGAACTGTGAAACGACGAGAAGCTCTCCCCCGACATCAGCGAGAGAGAGGTTCATTTTGTCATCATTGTCCACGAAGAGACGAAGGCCCGTGACCTTGTCAGCCATCCAGTGAACCTGCTCGGCGCCATCGCTGTGCGTGAATCCAACGAGAAGCAGGAATCCTTTCCCGATCGATCCAGTGACGCGCTCTCCCACGCGAACTTCCGCGCGGGAGACAACCTGAAGCAGGACTCGCAGCTTTTACTCGACGGTTACCGACTTCGCCAGATTGCGCGGCTGATCCACATTCGACCCGCGCTTTACCGCGATGTAGTACGCGAGAAGCTGAAGCGGGATGCACGCGAGTACCGGCGTGAGCATGTCGATCGTCTCCGGAATACGGAATTCGTAATCGACCTTCCCTTCGAGCGCAGGCTCATCGCGACTCGTAATCGCGATCACGCGTCCCTTGCGCGCTTTTACCTCCTGAACGTTCGAGACGACCTTGTCGAACACCGAATCATGCGGAGCGATGAAAACAACCGGCATCATCTCGTCGATGAGTGCGATCGGTCCGTGCTTCATTTCCGCCGCGGGATAACCTTCCGCGTGGATGTAGCTGATTTCCTTGAGCTTGAGCGCGCCTTCGAGTGCCGTCGGGAAATTGTAGCCGCGTCCCAGGTAGAGGAAATTCTGCGCGCGCTTGAATTCCTCGGCGAGCGCTTCGATCTCCGATGCCCGGTCGAGAATCTGCTTCACCTGACCAGGCAATCCCTTCAACGCCTGAACGATCTCCTTTCCCTTAACGACTGAGAGATCGCGCAGACGTGCGAGCTTGAGGGTCAGCAGGGCGAGTGCGACGACCTGGCTCGTGAAGGCCTTTGTCGATGCAACTCCGATCTCAGGACCCGCGTGAACGTAGATGCCGCTGCCTGATTCTCTCGCGATTGTGGAGCCGACGACGTTCACAATTCCGTAAATCCGGGCACCACGATTCTTCGCTTCGCGCATTGCTGCGAGTGTGTCGGCAGTCTCACCCGATTGTGAAATCACGATGCACAGCGTGCGATCGTTGACGATCGGATTGCGATAGCGGAACTCCGACGCGTATTCGACCTCGACGGGAAGTCGCGTGAGCTCTTCGAGCATGTGCTCGCCGATCAGGGCGGAGTGCCAGCTCGTTCCGCAGGCGGTGATGATGATGTTGTCGAACTTGAGAAGCTCTTCGTCGGTCATGTTGAGACCGCCGAGCTTTGCGGTTCCTTCTTCGTCGAGAAGGCGACCGCGCATGCAATTCTCGATCGTCTCCGGCTGCTCGAAGATTTCCTTGAGCATGAAGTGCGCGAATCCGCCGCGCTCTATCTGGCCAAGATCCCATTCGATCTTGTGCACTGCGCGCTCGAGCTCTCGTGCGCGGAGATCGATTACGCGATAACCATCGCGGGTGAGGACAGCGAGATCACCATCATCCAGATACACGACCTCGCGCGTGTGCGCGAGAATCGCCGATGCATCGCTGGCGACGTAGTACTCCTTGTCGCCGAGCCCGATTAGAAGAGGGCTGCCTTTGCGCGCGGCGACGATCTTGTCCTTGTCATCCGATGAAACCACGGCAATTCCGTACGTCCCCTCGACCTGCCACAGCGCTTCGATGACTGCTTCTTCGAGATTATCGGTGAAGGCTTCTTCGATCAGGTGCGCGAGGACTTCGGTGTCCGTTTCTGAAACGAACTTGTGTCCGCGCTCGATGAGATGCTGCTTGAGCGCCGTCGAGTTTTCGATGATTCCGTTGTGGACGACCGCGATTTTTCCCTTGCAGTCAACCTGCGGATGCGCATTGCATTCAGTCGGCGCACCATGCGTGGCCCATCGCGTATGCGCGATACCTAGGTTTCCGTTCACAGGCTTCGACGCGAGCGCTGCTTCAAGTCGCGAGATCTTTCCCGCGGCTTTGCGCGTCTCTACGCCCTGACCGTTCATGATCGCTACGCCTGCAGAGTCGTAGCCCCGGTATTCGAGTCGTTTCAGTCCGTCGATGAGAAGCTGAGTCGCTCCCCGCTCGCCGATATATCCCACAATCCCGCACATACGATTTCTCTCTTATTTGAATGGGCCTGCGCCCTACTTGAGGCGGAACTTAAGGGGCAAAAATCAAACCGGAACTGGCTCGCCCATGGCACATCCTCTGCCCCTCGTAGATCACGTCTGAATAACAGGAGCAGGAAATGTCAGATCGACCGAAATACCGTGATAACGACGATGCCCGCGACCCGCTCGAAGGCGATTCGCGAAGCGGCACTAATCCCGATACGAAATCCGAGGCGCGCGGATCAGCGCGCGAGAATGTCGGAAATCATTCGCGCGGTACCGCCGCGAACGAATACGGACCTGAAGGGAATGATCGACAGCGAGGCCGTTCCGACCAGCCTGATCAATTCGACCAGGATCTGGAATAACTGCACTACCTGCAACGGAACTCGGCGCCGGGCCTCGGGCCCCAAGCCTCCAGCGTCCTGCGTTTGCCGGAAGCTCGAAGCCTGCGGCCGGAAGCTCGGAGCCGAGTTCTGTTGCAGTTGTTTGTGGACTCAGCTCAGCTTATCGAGCGGCTCCCGACACTTCCGTATCAATTCTTCCGCTTCCGAAACCGTCGGCGCTTCAGCAATGACTCGAACAATCGGCTCCGTTCCAGATGGCCTCACGTGCACCCAGCGATCAGGCCATGTGAGACGCAATCCATCCTGCGTATCTACCTCAGCATCTGCAAACGCTGATTTCAACGTAGCGTAGACAGAATCGAGCGGCGCAGAAGGGCGATCGAGCTTGTCCTTCACGATCGAGTAGCGAGGATACGAGGCAACGATCTCCGAGAGCGATTTCCCTTCATCGAGCAAAAGTTGAAGGATGATTGCGGCACCGAGTGGTGCATCGCGGCCGAGGTGAACTTCGGTGACGATGACGCCGCCGTTTCCTTCGCCGCCGACCGGCGCTTTCTCGGATCGCATTCGCGTCGCAACGTTCACTTCGCCGACGGGTGCTCGAATGACGCGTCTTCCCTGCTCTTCCGCGATGTCGTCGACGATGCGACTCGTAGACAAATTGGTGACGATGTTGCCTTCGCGATTCCTGAGCACGACCTTGGCAGCGAGCGCGAGAGTGTAGTCCTCGCCGATCGCTTTTCCTTCGTTGGATACTAGCGCGAGCCGATCGACATCCGGATCGACTGCGAATCCAACCTCAGCGCCCGATTTTTTCACCAGAGCTTCGAGCTCTTTCAGATTTTCTGCGACCGGCTCTGGTGGCCGCGGAAATTTTCCATCGGTCTCGAGGTTGATCGCAGTGACTTTGCACCCGAGACGATCGAGCAGCTGAGGCATGAACGCACCGCCGGCGCCGCGAACACAATCGAGCGCGACGTTGAACTGCCGCTCGCGAATTCCTTCGATATCGATGAATGGAAGCGACAGCACGAGGTCGATGTGCCGATTGACTGCTCCGGGATCGATCTCGACTTTACCGAGCTCGTCCCACGTTGCCCGCGGAATGTCGCCTTCGACGACAGCACGCATTTCGGCGCCTTCATTTCCGTCTAGAAAAAGACCGGAGGGTCCGATGAACTTGAGCGCATTCCACTCGATGGGATTGTGACTCGCTGTGATTGCGAGTCCTCCTGCCGCGTGATGATACTCGACCGCAAGCTGAATCGTCGGCGTCGGAGCCATGCCGACATGAATGACGTCGCATCCGACCGATTGCAGCGCCGAGATAACGACGGGCTCGAACATCGGGCCCGATACTCTGCTGTCGCGGCCGACAACTATGCGCGCTTTTCCGCCTGAGCGTTTACGCGCCCACGCCCCGAACCCCGCCGCGAATTTCGCAATGATCTCGGGAGTAAGCGCGTCGCCAACACGACCGCGCACTCCGGAGACTGAAACCATCAATCCTTCATATGCCATGCGCGGAAACCTAACGACCGATGGTCAGATGGAATAACACGGGCCGATGATCCGATGCATTCGTGTCGAGCACAGTTGCGTCGACGCAGCGAGTGGACCCGTTGAACCACAGATAGTCGATTCTCTTTCGCGGCTTGTCATCCGGCCACGAGAGTCCGTCGCCCTTTCCGCAGTCAGCAAACGCATCGTGCCAGCCCGCTGCCGCAACCATTGCGTGAACTGCGCTTGTCGGCTCTGAATTGAAATCGCCGCCTATGAGAGTTGTGAGCGGACCAACAAGCATGAGATTGCTCGCGTTAGATCTGTTGCCACCCGACGCAGCCTCCAAGAGCGTCGGCGCCTGCTGAACACGGAGCGAATCGGTGCCCGACGCATCCAGATGAGTATTGATGACTCTCAAGCGGCCGATAGGAGAATTCACCATCACGACGAGTGCGCCGCGCGCCTCATAAGAAGCTGAACGAGACGGCGGCACGTTGACTGGCAGAGGAACCAACGTGTCGGAGGCAATTTTCCATTTCGACAGAATTGCGATTCCGTAGTCGCCCCCCTGCCAGTCGATAGTCTTCCCGAACACTCCGTGAAATCCTGTGAGCTCCTCGAGCTTTCCAACCTGATCGACCTTTCCTGAGCGCGTCGTGTTCCTGTCCACCTCCTGCAGCAGAACAATGTCCGCCCTGGTATCACGGACGATCTGTGAAACCCGCGCCAGATTGTCTACGCCCTTCGCATCCTTCCCCGCATGAATGTTGTAGACAAGAACCGTGAGCGCCGACGCATCCGGCTTTGCGTGAACCGCGCAGCCTGCAGCGGATAGCAGCAGTGCACAGGTCCAGTTGATTTTTCGCATATGGTGAAGCTACGTCCCAACCATCCGGATGCCACTTATCTTTGTGGAATCCTGAACCACTGAATTCGAGATGACCAAAATCTTCGAGGAAGATCTCAACGTCGGCTTCGGCACCCGCGCCATTCACGCGGGTCAGCGGCCCGACCTGATGTCCGGCGCGATCATGACGCCGATATACACAACCTCCACTTACGTTCAGGAAGGCCTGGGCGACAACAAGGGATACGAGTACGCACGCGGGAAAAACCCGACGCGTGAAGCTCTCGAGAGAAACGTGGCGGCGCTCGAAGGCGCGACCTACGGATTCGCATTCTCCAGCGGGATGGGCTGCCTCGACTCGATGATGAAGCTCTTCAAGTCAGGCGACCACGTGGTGTGTGGCGAGAACGTCTACGGCGGAACGTTCCGTCTTTTCGATCGCATCCTTCAGCATTTCGGTCTCGAGTTCACATTCGTCGACACCCGCGACGCTCAGAAAGTCGAAGACGCATGCAAGCCGAACACAAAGCTCATTCTCATCGAGACGCCAACAAATCCACTGATTCGTCTCACTGATCTCAAAGCGGTCGGAGAGATCGCGAAGCGACGCAACGCGATCTTCATCGTCGACAATACTTTCGCGACGCCGTTCTTCCAGCGGCCGCTCGAGTATGGAGCGGACATCGTATTCCACTCGACGACGAAATACCTGAACGGCCACAGCGACATGATCGGCGGAATCTGCGTCACGAAGAACGACGAGATCGCCGAGCGATTGCAGTTCATCGCGAACGCTGCGGGTGCAGTTCCCGGACCGTTCGATTCGTGGCTCGCGCTCCGCGGAACAAAGACGCTTCATCTTCGCATGCCGCGACACGATTCAAACGGACGCGCAATCGCGAAATGGCTCGCTGAACGTCTTGGCGACGAGCGCGTGATCTATCCCGGACTCGAGTCGCATCCGCAGCACCAGCTCGCGAAGTGTCAGATGAAGGGATTCGGCGGGATGATCTCCGTCGAGATGGGCACGAAGGAAAAAGCGAACGAAGTCCTCAAGCGATTCAAGGTCTTTTCCCTCGCAGAGTCACTCGGCGGCGTAGAAAGCCTCATCAGTCATCCGGCATCCATGACGCATGCATCGGTTCCGATCGAGCGACGCGCGCAGCTTGGAATCACAGAGGGACTGATTCGTCTCTCGTGCGGTGTCGAAGAGATCGACGACCTTCTCGCGGACGTAGAGCAGGCCTTCTCCGTCGCGTGAAGGTTCTGCTCGTTGGCTCTGGCGGCCGCGAGCACGCCATTGCGTGGAAGCTCAAGAAGGATGACCCATCGATCGAGCTGATCTGCGCGCCGGGTAACACCGGAATCGCGGAGCTTGGCCAATGCATTCCAGTCAAAACCGACGATGTTCGCGGACTGCTTGGATTCGCGGAGCGTGATAAAGTGGATCTCACGTTCGTTGGTCCCGAGGCTCCGCTCGCGCTCGGGATTGTCGACGCGTTTCGCGAAGCGGGCCGGCCAATCTTCGGCCCGACGAGACGAGCGGCAGAGATCGAGACGTCGAAGCGGTTTGCGAAGCAGCTCATGAGAATTGCAGGAGTGCCCACCGCGACTGCATCGCATCACACCACCTCCGGTTCTGCGCTCAAGGAGATCGCGAAGCTCAAGCCGCCGTTCGTCATCAAGGCGTCAGGTCTAGCTGCAGGCAAAGGAGTCGTGATCGCCCGTAGCAACGAGGAAGCAGAACGCGCGATCTACATGATGCTCGAGGATCACGCCTTTGGAGATGCCGGTGACGAGATCCTGATAGAAGAATTCATGCAGGGTGAAGAGCTGTCCCTATTCGTTCTCACCGACGGAACGAACGCACTGCCAATGATTCCTGCCCAGGATCACAAGCGACTCCTGGACGATGACCTCGGTCCCAACACGGGCGGCATGGGTGCGTACGCTCCTGTCTCCATTGCAACTCCCGACTTGATCGATACCGCGATGGACAGGATCATCGAGCCGACCCTTACTGCGATGCGGAACGACGGTCGCGCGTTCACCGGCCTTCTCTACGCCGGACTGATGCTGACGGAAGACGGACCAAAGGTCGTCGAGTTCAATTGCAGGTTCGGAGATCCAGAAACTGAGGCGATTCTTCCGTTGATGGATACCTCGTTGCTGGAGCTGTCGCTCGCGATTGCCCGCGGGGACTCGCTTGCGTCGATGCCCGCGATCAAATGGTCGCAGAAATTCGCTGCGACCACAGTGCTTGCGGCACATGGATATCCGGAGTCGGTAAGAAAGGGCGACGCAATTCGACTTCCCGCTCCACCCGCAGGTCTCCATGTATTTCACGCGGGCACATCGAGAGACCGCGAGTCCGGTGAGCTTAGAACAGCCGGAGGCCGCGTCCTCGCGATTACCGGAACAGGCGCAACAATAGAAGAGGCCGTGAGCTGTTCACGGACATACGCGGAGCGCGTGACATTCGAGGGAAAACAGTTCAGGCGCGACATTGCATGGAGAGAGCTCGAGCGGAATGCCGGAGCTGCCTGAAACCGAGACAATCGCCCGCGATCTCAACGAAGCCATCGCTGGCGCGACAATCGTGTCGGTGCAAGTCACCAAACCGGATGTACTGCGTGAGGTCAGCAAGCGCACTTTCGCACGGCGACTGAAAGGCGCGAGGATCCTTCGGAGCTGGCGGCGCGCCAAGCTCATTGTCACCGACCTTTCGACGGGTGAGCGGCTCGTTGTCCAACCCCGCTTCACTGGAGCGATGATCGTCGAAGAGGCTACGACTGATCCGGGACTGCTCGCTTACTCCACAATGCGCATGCAGCTCGACGACGGACGCGCCCTGCACTACTGCGACGTGCGCCGGCTCGGCACCGTCGCATTGATGAATCAACGACGATTTGCCGAATATACCGGCGCACTCGGCAAAGAACCTCTTGACCCATCGTTCACACCATCACAATTATCGGGCGTTCTTCGGGGATCATCCCAGCCGGTAAAGAAGGTCTTGATGGATCAGCGGAAAATCGCGGGGATCGGAAACATCTACGCCAACGAGGCTCTCTGGCTTGCTGGCATCGACCCGTCTCGCGCCGCAAATTCTATCGGTACCGATATAATCGAGCGCCTCCACCGCGAGATCGTCGATGTTCTCACAAGGTCGATCGCAGCGAGGGGAACGAGCTTTCGCGATTATCGTGATGCCAAGGGCGAGCGCGGACGATTCGTGGAGCAGCTCAAGGCCTACGGCCGCGGAGGTAAACCGTGCATGCGCTGCGGCACGGCCTTGATCCTGACGCACGAAGTCGACGGACGCGCCACAGTGATCTGCACGAGGTGTCAGAGTTGACTCGCATCCGCAACGCGTCCCAGCGTCGCGAGCCGACGAGCGAAGCGCAGATCGCAGCAATGCTCGACTTCGTGAAGAAGACCGCGAAGAATCGCCCCGGCGTTTACCGCATGCTCTCTTCGACGGGTGAGGTCGTCTACGTTGGAAAATCGAAGTCGGTGCGTACACGCCTTCTCAGTTATTTCCGCTGCGCGTATCCGGAAGAGAAAGGTGCGCGCATCCTGCGTGAGGCTGAGTCCATCGACTGGGAATACACACCGAGCGAGTTCGCAGCACTGCTGAAGGAATTGAGGCTCATCAAGACTTATCGGCCGCGACTGAATGTCGCGATGAAGCGCGATGTCCTGCATTACTCGTTCATCAAGCTCACCAAAGGCGCTGCACCAAAGCTGATGGTCGTTCGCGGCGCATCGGCTGATGACGCATCGATCTATTACGGCCCGTTCGTCGGCGCGGGACGTCTCGAGGACGCGCTTCGTGAATTGAGCGACGTTCTCATGCTGCGCGATTGTCGCTCCGACATGAAGATGCATTTTTCCGATCAGCAGGAGCTCTTTCAGCTGTCGCCCAGAACTCCTGGATGCATCCGACACGAGATCGGCCGCTGTCTCGGTCCATGCGTCGGCGGATGCTCCGTCGACGAATACGAAGCGAGAGTCGCAATGGCGCGTGCGTTTCTCGACGGATCGAACAACAGTCCGATCGAGATGCTCAAGTCGAAGATGGAAGAGGCAAGCCAGAATCTTCAGTTTGAGCGCGCGGCATCATTCCGCGATAAGCTGAATCGACTGGATGTCCTGAGAGAACAGTTCAGCCGCCTTCGCTTCGCAGTGGAGAAGCTGTCCTTCGTTTACACCGTGAAGGGATACGAGGGCGACGACCGCGTGTACGTCGTGAAGCGCGGAGTTGTGCGCGCCGAGCTCGACAAGCCGCGCACTTCCTGGCAGCGCGAGAAGTTGAAGCGGCTTACCGAGGAGATGTTCTCAACGCGTGAGCCGTCGTCGATGACAGTCCCGACTCACGAGATCGATGAGCTTCTGTTGTTGTCGTCGTGGTTCAGGCGATTCCCGGACGAGATGGACCGCACTCGGAAAGTTTCCTAGCGCACGAAGCTGGTAACGCTGCCGAGCGCCGCTAAGGCCGCAGCGACGTACAATGCAGCGCGGACACCTGAAGTAAGGCCTGACTCGCCGCCGACGTTTGCCATCACGGTCGTAAGCACGGCGCCCGCGATACCGACTCCCATCACCATTCCCGCATTTCTCGCCGTCGCCAGCACACCGGAAGCGATTCCCTGGCGAGTGCGAGGCGCCGCGCCCATTAACGCGCTGTTATTGGGCGACACGAACAAGCCTACGCCGAGACCGATTACTCCGAGTGCGAGCGCAATCATCGTGAGGCCAGAGGAGTGCACGCTGATCGCCAGAAAAATCAATCCGATTGCGAGAATCACCATTCCCAGGGTTGCAGGAATGCGGCTTCCGATCTTGTCGGAGAGCGATCCGGAAATTGGAGCGATCACAGCCATCACAATCGGCTGAGCCGTCATCACGATTCCCGTGTGTTGCGGGGAAAGATGTCTTCCCTGGATGAGCAGAAACGGGATCGTGAAGATTACGCTGTAGACGCAGCAGTAATTGAGAAGCGCGCTCGTCGTGCACGCAGCGAAGACACGATTCCTGAAAAGACTCAGGTCGAGCATCGGCGATTCTGTTCTCAGCTCGAGACGAACGAAGACAACGAGAATCAGAATCGAAGCGAGAAGCAGTCCGATCGTAAGCGGAGATCCCCATCCCCACGCGTGCGCCTGATTCAAGGCCGTGAGCAGCGCGACTAGCCCGACCATGAATAGGATCGCACCGGCGTAGTCGAATTTCTCCGCACGGTGTTCGGTGCGATCGTGCGCGATGTAGCGCATCGACAGAAACAGCGCGAGACCCCCGATGGGAACGTTGATGTAGAAGATCGATCTCCATCCAAACGCGCCCGTGAGCCATCCACCGAGTGACGGTCCGACGGTGAGTCCGAGATACGTGAACGTTCCGAGTGCGCCAAGCGCGCGGCCGCGCTGCTCGGGGGGAAATGTCCTGGTGAGAATCGCCGGCGAGTTCGAAGTGATCATCGCAGCGCCGATTGCCTGCAGTGCGCGAAGCGCGATCAACACATGCGCGGTTGGAGACAATCCACAAAGCGCCGACGCAATTACAAAAACGAAAAAGCCTGCGATGTATGTCCGTTTCGTTCCATACAGATCGCCGGCTCTGCCAAACCCAAGAAGCAATCCGCTGATGACGAGCAGATAAACCGTCGAGACCCATTCGATTCCTGCGACGGTTGTGCCAAGCTCGCGCGCGAGAACCGGGAGTAGTGTGTTGACGACACTCGAATCGAGCGCCGACATGAAAGTGCCGACGCCTATTGTTGCGAGGACTACCCAGCGATCTCTTTGAACGTTCTCACTCACCCCTTCTTCTCACCCCGGTGAATTGCAGCCACGCCGAAGGTGAGAGAACGCCATGCCACGTTGGAGAATCCGGCGCGAGTCATTCTGTCCGCGAGCACATCCATGTCGGGAAAATTTTCCACTGACTTTGGCAGGTATTTGTACGCGGTTGGGTGTCCGCTTACTAATCGGCCAATTCTGGAAAGGATGTGATTCGAGTAAAACCTGTAGGCACCGGCAACTACGGACGACTTCGGCGTGGAGAATTCGAGAATTACGAATGCTGCGCCTGGCTTTAGCACCCGGTATGTCTCCACGAGACACGCGTCGAGATCCTGCACGTTGCGAATTCCGAATGAGACAATCGCGCCGGAGATCGATGAGTCGGGCAGTGGAAGCTTGAGCGCATCGGCAGTGACCGCATCGACTTTGAGCGAGCCGATCTTGTGCCTTCCCATCTTCAGCATCGGCTCGGCGAAGTCAGCGCCGATTACCCTGCCATAGAATCCTGGAGTGCGAGCCATCGCGATGCTCACGTCGAGTGTGCCGGCGCACATGTCGAGATACGTTCCGCCGGGATCGCGTTCCATGTGCAGATCCCTGATCGCCTTCGGCCGCCACGTCTTGTCGACGTTGAATGAGAGAACGTGATTCAGCAGGTCGTATCGGGGAGCGATCTCGGAAAAAATCTGCTGGATGTATTCCCTTTTATCCGCGCCGCCCGAGGCCGCTCGCAGCGCTCTCTCTTCTTCGTTCTCGTTTCTCACAGGCGCGAAAGCTAACTTTGTGTCGCCATGGCAGGAGAATCCGCCCCTTTTCTTTCTGATCTTTCAGATGCTGATGTAGTCGCTCACGCCCGCAAAGGCTCAGAGCGGGCGCACCGGGAGCTTCTTGCACGCTACGAGCGGCCGGTATTCTCTCTCATCTTCCGCATGGTGCGCGACCGCGAGACCGCGGAGGACCTCGCGCAGGAAACATTCATCAAGGTCCTCAACAACCTCGACCGCTATAGCCCTGAGTTCAAATTCTCGAGCTGGCTGTTCAAGATCGCGAATAACCTGACCATCGATCATCTGAGGCGCAGGCGGGTAGATACTATTAGTATCGAAGGCGCTCCGGATGCGATTACCTCCGAAAGCGCGAAGGCCACTTCCATCGCCGTCGTTTCGGGCGGCGAATCCCCCCTGGAAGAGCTGGAATCGCGCGAGCTGGGAACAGCGATCGAGCGCGCCATCGGAAAGCTGAGACCCGAGTACAGGGCCTGTATCATGCTAAGGCACGTCGAAGACAAATCGTACGAGGAAATTGCGGAGATCGTAAAGCTCCCCCTCGGTACGGTTAAGACATACATCCATCGGGCTCGTCATGAGCTGAGGGCCGCCCTCGAGGATTCCCGATGAAAAAATCCGAAAATTCCCTGAAACCAGTGGTTAAGGGCTGCCGTAGTCCATTCGTGAGGACCTTTTGACAGACAACTACTCAGACGAAGATTTCACTGCCATAGAGGCGGCACTGAAGGAGCTGCCCTATTTCTCGCCTTCCGCAGATTTCGCGGACAAGGTGATGGCAAGAGTGCGCCTTCCCGGTGCCGTCCAGGTCCCCACTCTCGCTGACCGCAGGGCAATCGAGCCCCGCTACACGTCAGCTCCGGTCGAGAGGCGTGCCCCCGCCCTGGTTCCTCAAACCGATTATCGCCGCTCGATCCCCGCTCGCCTGGCCGCCGCGTCTCTCGTAGCGACGGTGGGTGTCACAATGACCGCGGTCGTCCTGGTCGCAGTCTTCGACGTGAACCTCTTCGTGCTCATCAGCCGCATCTTCGGCCAGGGCACAGTGGCGTTCTTCACGAGCATGGTCACCGGAACTTCCTCCTCCGTCGCCACCGCCGCATCTGGTGCAGCCGCTTCGGCCGGCACCACTGCAGGCGTTGCAGCGAGTGGATCATTCGTGGCAGGTGCCGCCGTTGCGACCGCGGGACTTCGCGCAGCCGCATCAATTTCCAGAAGGGCCGCCTGACATGTTTGGAATCGTGATCGGATGGATTCTCATCGTTGGCCTTATCGGGTTCACCCTGATGGCCTTCGGTGCCGATAAGCTCCAGGTCGTCATCCGCACGATGCAACAGGGAGTCGGCAAATCACTGGGCAGCGGATTGCTTGGTCAGGTCGCAATTCTGCCCGGCGCAATCGCAGTGTGCGCGCTTCTCGCTGCGACACTCATTGGAATACTGCTGATCCCGCTCGGGCTCGTGGCCTTCATGGTTGCTGTCGCGGGCATCGCGATGTTCGGCTTCGTTGCAGTCGCGACGATGACCGGTCAGGCACTGACGGCATCATCGAAAGCAGATGAGACTCCGCACGGTGCAATGCTTCGCGCATTCTTTGTCGGCACCGCTGTCTATCTCGGCATGTGGGTCATCGCATCGCTGCTTCGACCTATCCCGCTGCTTGGTGCAATGGTCGAGTCGTTCGTGACGGCAATCACATTCATCGCCATCACGACTGGATTTGGCGCAGTTCTTCTCTCTTACTGGCGCGGAGATTTCAAGAAAGCGTCGTAAGGAGGTAGCACCAAAGTTGCGAATCTGACCCCCGTGATCATAAAAGGTTATGACGCGGGGGTTCTTGCAAAGAAGACCCTGAGCGAAGTGTGGAAGGACAACGTCCTCGGCCTCGCAGCGCAGGCGGCCTACAGCTTTTTCTTTTCGCTGTTTCCGATTCTCCTCTTTCTCGCGCCGCTCTTCAGTCTTATCGGCAACAAGCAGGTCCTGGTCTCGAAGCTGCTGACGCGCCTTTCAGTGACTCTGCCGGCAGACGCATTTGCATTGCTCAACGGAATCGTGAAAGACGTCGTGTTCAACAGCAACGCGCCCGGACTTATTTCCATCGGAATCCTGCTTGCGATCTTCTCCGGATCCGCAGTTATCGACACGCTGATGGGAGCATTGAACACAGCGTACGACGCGCACGATCCCAGACCCTGGTGGAGGAAACGATTGATCGCGTTCGGCATCACTATCGGCGCGGGAATCATCACCGGAGTCGCAACGATGGTGCTCCTCGGAGGCGGCTCGATCATCGACTTTATCGCCCGGTTCGCTCATATACCTGGCGATACGAAGAAGTTCTGGAGCATCGCACAGTATCCGATCGCTCTCGTGCTCGTCACGGCGATGATCTGGCTGCTCTTCTACCTGCTCCCGTACGTAAGACAGAGCAAACTGCACGTGTTAGCCGGCTCGATCGTCACCGTCATTCTCTGGATCGTGATCACGATGATCTTCCGCTGGTACGTCGCGAATTTCGGCGCGTACAATAAAACGTACGGCACCATCGGCGGGGTAATCATCCTGCTCACATGGATGTACTGGACGATGCTTGCGTTCCTGATCGGCGGAGAGCTGAATTCTGAGCTCCATGCGGGCACGGGCAAAGTCGGCGCGCCTGTTTCGAGACTTCCTTCAGAGGCGCTGCGCGACGCAGCGATTGCTGAGAGAGCGCGCTTTTAACTGTAGGCTGAACTGATTCTTTCTGCCGTTTCGCTCAAAGACAGCGCGGCTGTCGATTGCGGCTCACTCACGACGATCGGAGTCCCCGCATCTCCTCCGGCGAGCACCTGCTGATAGAGAGGAATTCGTCCCAGCAGGGGAACTCCAAGCTCGTTCGCGAGATTCTGTCCACCGCCGTAGCCGAAGATGTTGATCGGCTTCCCGCAGTGCGGACAATCGAACCAGCTCATGTTCTCTATCACCCCGATAACTGGAACGTCAACGCGGGTGAACATTTTGGCGCCGCGAAGTGCGTCGCCTGCCGCAACGTCCTGAGGAGTTGTGACGATGATTGCGCCCGACACCCGCGTCGCCTGAACCAGAGATAGCTGCGCGTCACCGGTTCCCGGAGGCATGTCGACCAGAAGAAAATCCAGCTGGCCCCAGTTCACGTCGCGAAGGAATTGCGTGATCACCTTCATGATGATTGGACCGCGCCAGATTGCAGGCTGATCGCGCTCGATCAGGAAGCCAATCGACACGAGCTTGATGCCGTGCGCCTCGAGCGGGACGATCTTCGCATCCGCATCGACTTCCAGCGGGCGATTCACTCCCATCATCTTCGGAATGTTCGGTCCGTAGATGTCCGCGTCCATCAGCCCAACGCGTGCGCCCTGCTTCGCGAGGGCAACCGCGAGATTGGTCGCGACTGTCGATTTACCGACGCCGCCTTTTCCGCTCGATATCGCGAGCACAGTTCCGAGATTCGGATAATTCACGGGAGTCGGAGCCGGGACTGCGGCGCGCTGCGACTGCGGTTCCTGTCCCATCACCGGAAGCGCGCGCGGTTTTCCTTTCGGAAGTGCGTCGTTCGATTCTGCTGCGCGGACCGACGAGCCCTGCGCTGCATCGCGCACATCGACGCGCACTTCTTTCACTCCTGAAACCTGCTCTACCGCTTGCCGTGCATCTCGAACGATCGTCGCATCGTCTGCTGCTGAGAGAAGAATCGTGAAGCGGACTTTACCGTCTGGAGTGGTCGCTATGTCGCGCACCATTCCGGCTTCGAGAATGTTGACTCCGAGTCGGCTGTTACGGACGCTGGCGAGAGCGGTATCGATGCGAACTGCGAGGTTATCGGACATGCGTGAAAGTTAACGGTATTGACGCTGCGGATTCCGTCGGCATAATGAATGTGCACGCGAACAGGGGAGAGTCTGCATGCGGAAGCTTCGTTCGGTCGTTGCACTTACGTCGGTTCTTGCGGTGATGGCTTGCCAGACGGCGGTTGCGTCTACGTCGGCGATTCGCGATACGCAGGTTGTGCCGGCAGTCGCTGCACAGCAGTCAACCTCGTCAGGGAATGCAGTCACAACTGCGAACGCTGATGTTGCGGCGGCAGCTGTGGTCGCTGACGGCACGAGTCACAAGAAACTCTGGATTGCCGTTGCCGTCGCGGCGGTGATCGTCGCAGTAGTTGTGATCGTTGCCGGCTCCAGCCACTCCGGCAGTGTCTATTGAGATACGAATGCGCAAAGTCTTGATCGCATTGATTCTGACCGCGGCGTGCAGCCCCGCGCGGATCGCGCGGCAAATCGTCACGCAATCGAATAGCCTGCATCAGCCACCTGTTGACCCCGTGCACGAGATTCAGTCGTCGGCCCACGGGGGAATCGGAAGTGCGCAGCCTGGCGATGGGAACAATGCCCCTGTTCCGGCTGACGGCTCAAAGCTTCTCCCACAGGACACGGCGACGACAGCGACGTCGAAGATTCCCGGAAGCTGCTCGATTCCCGGGAAGGATGGAGCTGCCTCGCCCAACTGCATGGCCCGGTATGATGGCGTCAGATTTTCACCTCGTAAAAAGGGTCCGGCGGTCAACACGCAGAATCGCTAAAAAGCATCTGCGTCACCCGGCGTATCGATTGCGTCGATGATCTTCAATCGACCGATACCGTTCAGCCGGTAGCTACGCGGAGATCCGGACCTCGCGCACCTCAGGAATGCGCATCCTGATGTGCGCCTGAATCGCGGCTGAGAAAGTTGCGGGTGAGACCTCGCAGTCGGGGCATCCGCCGGAAATCGCGAGCACTGCGATTCCAGACTCATATCGGGCGAGCTCGAGGGTGCAGTGCTCGATCCGCAAAAGCGGCTGAACCTCGACAAGAATCGCCGAAATTCGTTCCTCGATCCGGGCTTGTTCATTTGTAGCGCGGCGAAGGACTCCCATACCCACAAGATAGCGCCTCGAACGGCGAAAAGCGTTGACGCGCAATGGTTTCCGGCGCACTTTGAACCAGATACACCCTCGCAGGACGACAATGAAATACCCTGAAGTCCGGAATTACCTGGCCGGAAGTTTCGTGAAGGGCGAGCACGAGTACCTCGACGTGTACAACCCGAGCGATGGGTCGGTGATTTCGAAAGTTCCTCTTTCCTCCCGCGATGACGTGGATCGCGCAGTTCAGGTAGCCCAGGCAGCATTTCCTGCATGGTCTTCCCTGCCCATCAAGGAGCGCGTTCAGGTCTTCTATAAGTACCGCACGCTTCTCGAGCGCGACATCGAGGAGCTGACCGCGCTTGTCACTGAAGAAAACGGAAAAGTCTACGCCGAAGCAAAGGCCGAAGTTCTAAAAGCGATCGAGCTCACGGAGTTCGCCTGCTCGCTGCCGCAGATCACCGCGGGAGAAGTTCTCGAAGTCAGCCGTGGCGTCGAATGCCGCATCGAGAAATTTCCACTCGGTGTAGTTGCGTCGATCGCTCCGTTCAACTTTCCGAACATGGTCCCGCACTGGACCATTCCGAATGCGATCGCACTCGGAAACTGCATGATCCTGAAGCCGTCTGAGCTGGTCCCTCTCAGCTCGAACAGAATCGCGGAGCTTCTGAAGGAAGCGGGACTTCCAGAAGGTGTGTTCCAGGTCGTGCACGGCGGAAAAGACGTTGTCGAAGCGATCTGCGATCACTCGGGAATCGAAGCGGTCTCGTTCGTTGGCTCGACAAAAATCGCAAAGCTCGTTTATCGACGCGGAACAGCAAACCTCAAACGCGTTCTCGCACTCGGCGGAGCAAAAAATCATCTCATCGTGATGCCCGACGCTGATCCGGAGATGGCGTCATCCAACATCGTTGCGTCGATGTCGGGCTGCGCGGGACAGAGATGCATGGCGGCATCGGTGATGGTCGCCGTGTCCAACACGGACCACATCATCAACCGCATGATCGAGCACGCGAAAACGGTGGTGCCCGGAAAAAATCTTGGACCCGTCATCTCCGCAGAATCGCGAAAGAGAATCGAAGGATTCATTGCCGAGGCCGAGGAGAAAGGCGCGAAGATTCTGATCGATGGCCGCAACCCGAATGTGCCCGGTAAAGAAGGCGGTTACTGGGTGGGACCAACGATCATCGACTACGTGACGCCCGACATGCGCATCGCGCAGGAAGAAGTTTTCGGTCCCGTGCTCGTGATCATTCGATCGAAGAATGTCGACGACGCACTCGCAATCGAAAATGCGAATCCGTACGGCAATGCAGCGTCAGTGTTTACTGAAAGCGGGGCAACCGCGCGCTACGTGATGGAGCGCGCGCAGGCTGGAATGGTCGGAGTGAACGTCGGAGTTCCAGTGCCGCGTGAGCCATTCTCGTTTGGAGGATGGAATGAGTCGCGTTTTGGTGTTGGCGACATCACAGGCAGAGGATCGATCGAATTCTGGACGCAGTCGAAGAAGATGACAACGAAGTGGAATCGCGAGCACGGCACTAACTGGATGTCATAAGACAATTGCGCACTGCGCACTGCGCACTAACTGGAGGTAGTATGGCAGCAGATACATCGGTGACTTTCACCGGAATCAAGTTCGAGAATCCCTTCATGCTTTCGTCGGCGCCGCCGACAGAGAGCGTCACGAATATCCTGCGTGCCTTCGATGCCGGCTGGGGTGGTGTAGTGACGAAGACTATCGGACTGCATCCGGTTGTGAATGTCTATGGCGCAAAAGCGAAGTTCATGCGCACGTCGACTGAGAATGCGCAGGTATCGATGAAGAAACGCGACAATGCCGCGCTCCATTCGTCGTGGAACTGGGAGCTCATCTCCGACAAGCCGATGGACTGGTGGGAGCCAAAGATCCGCCAGATCAAGGACGCGCATCCGAATAAGGTCCTCATCGCTTCGATCATGGCCGGCTCGGGCAACGACAAGGAGCACGACAACTGGCAGCAGCTCGCCCAGCGCTGTCAGGAAGCGGGTGCGGACGGGCTCGAGCTCAACTTCTCATGTCCGCACATGGACAGAAAGGACATGGGCTCGAACATCGGCAAGGACAAGGTTCTTTGCTCGACCGTTACCGAAGCGGTGAAGGAAGTCGCGAAGGTTCCGGTGTGGTGCAAGCTCACTCCCTCCACGTCGAACATCGTTGAAGAAGCAGGCGCATGCTTCCTCGGCGGAGCAGACGCGATCGTTTCGTCGAACACGTTCCCGTCACTGCCGCTCGTCGATCCGGACACGCTAGAGTTCGAGATCAACGTCGATGGTTTTGTGTCGAGCGGCGGACTCGGCGGCCCCGCGATTCTTCCGATCGCGCTCGCAAAGATGGCGCAGCTCACGCAGGCATTCCCTGATAAATCATTCTCCGGAATCGGTGGAATCTCCGACATGTCGCAGGCAGCGAGTTACTTCGCACTCGGATGCGGAACCGTTCAGGTCTGCACCGCGGCGATGCTCGATCACGCGGTCGGTCCGAATGTGATCAAGAAGCTCAACGAGCAGTACAAGGCGTTCCTCGAGAAGCACAACTTCTCGAGTCTCGAAGATTTCCGCGGATCGCGCCGTAATCGCGTCGTTCTACAGTCGCAGATCAGAAGACCGAGTGACAGTGATTACGCCGGTGGCTATGAAGCGGTTGAAGGTTATGCATCACCTGACGCAGCCCAGGCAACCGCATAATGACCTCTACAGCTTTGCCTGCAGCCGGTAGCATGAAGCCCGTAGCCGCTCCAAGGATGCCCGAATGCGACTACCAGCCCAAGCCGTATTCTGGCCCGTCACGTGAAGAAGTGCTCGCGATGCGCAAGCGCTTCGCGAATCCCGCGATCTTCACGATCTACAAGGATCCCATCATGCTCGTCGAAGGCCACATGCAGTGGCTGTTCGACGAGAAGGGAAAGCGATATCTCGACATGCTCGCCGGAATCGTCACGGTTTCCTGTGGGCACTGTCATCCGAAAGTGACCAAAGCGATTCACGACCAGGTCGACAAGCTTCAGCATTCGACGACGATCTATCTGCATCCTGGAATGCCCGAGTTTGCAAAAAAACTCGCTTCGAAAATGCCGGAAGGTCTCGATGTCACGTATTTCGTGAACTCAGGAAGCGAAGCAAACGATCTCGCAATTCAAATTGCGCGCACGTACACGGGAAACAGCGACGTCATCGCGCTGAGAAATGCCTATCACGGTGCGTCACCGTTTACCAACACGCTGACATCGCACAGCACGTGGAAGTATCCGGTCAATCCAAGCGGTGGAATTCATCACGCAATCAATCCTGATCCGTACCGCTCGCCTTTCAGCGGGACACCGGAAGAAATCGCGACGAAGAGCGCGGCCGATATCCGGGACCTGATTCGCTTCTCGACACCGGGAAAAATCGCAGCGTTCATCGCGGAGCCGATTCAGGGTGTCGGCGGAACGACTCACGGCGCGAAGAATTATCTGCGCGAAGCGTATGCGGTGGCGCGCGAATTCGGCGGACTCTGCATTGCAGACGAAGTCCAGACTGGATTCGGCCGCACCGGCGATCACTACTGGGGATTCCAGAACTGGGACGTCGTTCCCGACATCGTCGTAATGGCGAAAGGAATCGGCAACGGCGCTCCGCTCGCTGCAGTGACAACTCGTGCGGAGATTGCGCAGGCACTGACCAATCGCATTCACTTCAACACATTCGGCGGCAACCCTGTCTGCATGGCCGTGGGCTCAGCCGTTCTTGACGTCATCGACGAAGACGGACTTCAGGAGAACTCACGCGTCGTTGGCGCGAGACTCAAGAACGGACTCAGGAAGCTTATGAAAGATCACCAGCTCGTCGGCGACGTCCGCGGAATGGGACTCATGCTGGGCATGGAGCTCGTTCGCGATCGCTCCACGAAAGAGCCTGCAAAGGCCGAGACGCTTCAGCTGCTCGAGGAGACTCGTGAGATGGGAGTGCTTGTTGGTAAAGGCGGACTCGACGGCAACGTGATCCGCATCAAGCCTCCGATGTGCATCACTGCAGACGATGCGGATTTCGCTGTCGACGTTCTCGATGAAGCTTTGCGACGAATTGCCTGACCTGAGGAACTAGAAACTTGCGCTTCGACACGATCATCAAGGGCGGCAACGTCGTAACGCCGCTCGGCACCAGTGTTCAGGATATCGGAATCAGTGGTGAGAAAATTTCCGCGATTGGAAAAGATCTCGAGCCACAGGCGGGAACAAAAGTGATCGACGCCAGGGGACATCACGTAATTCCCGGCGTGCTCGACGTTCACGTGCACCTCGAGCTTCCCTTCATGGGAGCCGTTTCGGCAGACGATTATCGCACGGGAACGCGAGCCGGCGCGCGCGGTGGTGTCACGACCGTAATTGACTTCGCGATTCCCTATGCTGGCGACTCGCTCAATGACGCCGCTGACAAGTGGATGAAGCGCGCAGAGGGAAAAGCACTGATCGATTACACATTCCACATCTGCATCACGCGCTTCAATGAGCACAAGGATCAGATAAAGGGGATGGTCGACCGCGGCTTTACCACCTTCAAGGAATTCATGATCTATGAATCCGAGGGGTGGCAGTCGGATGATCGCGCGCTGTTCGGCACGCTCGAGAAAATGAAAGAGTACGGAACGATGCTTCTCGTTCACGCCGAGTCATCGCGCGTACTGGACGAGCTCATCGAGCGCCATCACACGCCGGAGCTGATGAAGCAGTATGGCGCGCGGCTGCACCGCATGACGCGTCCAAATTTCATCGAGTCCGAGGCGATTCAGCGCGTCGTCACCTGGTGCGAGGCAACGGGCGGACAGCTTTACATCGTGCACATGTCCACCGCTCAGGGAACCGACATCGTGAAGGCAGCCCAGGCGAGAGGTGTTCCTGTGCTCGCCGAAACCTGCGCTCAGTATCTGGTTCTCGACGACTCTGTGTTCGATCGGGAGGACGGCCATCTCTTTGCATGCTGTCCGCAGCTGAAAAAGCCGGAGGATTCGGAGCGTCTCTGGCAGGGGCTCAAGGACGGTGAGGTGTCGGTTGTGTCGACTGACACGTGCACGTTCACGCGCGAGCAGAAGGCAATGTGGAACGGCGATTGGACAAAGATCCCGATGGGATTGCCCGGTCTCGAGACGTTGCTTCCGGTTACCTATACCCATGGGGTTCTGAAAAATCGCATCAGTCTCGAGGAGATGGTTGCGAAGCTCTGCACCAACCCATCAAAGATCATGGGTCTCTATCCGCGGAAGGGAACGATCGAGGTCGGCGCCGACGCGGACATTGCGATCATTCATCCCGAGAAAACGCTCAAGGTTGATTCCGAGACAATGGAGACCAATGCAGACTGGTCCCCTTTTCAGGGGTGGGATCTTGCCGGATTCGCGCGGACGACGCTTTCGCGCGGAGACGTCATTGTGGATGATTATCGGGTTGTCGGAAAAGAAGGCCGGGGACAATGGCTTCCGCGCACGTCAGCCGGGCTTCAATAACAAGGCCGTAGACTCAAGCTTCGAGCTGCTGGGGGCTGGCAGGACGTGAAGGCTCTGTCTCTCGAAAAAAAACTTCCCCTGTTCATGACGGCGGTGCTCGCTCTTGTGCTGGCGGGCGCCGTTACCGTTCTCGCGCGGGAGATCCGTAAGGGCTCGCGCGTTCTCGCCTCACAACAGCTCAAGGAAAAGGCGGCGACTCTCGGTCGTCTTCTCGACCCCGTTGTGACAAGTGTAGAGAATCAATTCCGGCCCATTGTAAACGACTCAGCGGTGCGACGCACGCTTCTGACTTCGCACCCGGACCCGCGCGATGTAACGAGTACACGTACTTTGCTGTCGCGACTGATAACTGCGAACCCTGCGAGCGATTCCGGCGCAATGGCAGAGCTTCGCGCGGCGGACGGCAGGATCCTGATGCGGGTCGGCGACACCAGCGTAGACGACTCGCGTCGCGCGACAAGCGCCGTCACTACGAGCCCTGACTCGATATCGATTGGATCGTTCTTCGAAGTCGGCGGACGCGTTTATTACTGGGCTCGGACTCCGATCAATCAGAACGGCGTGCGAATCGGAATGCTCTCCTCGCGCGGCCGCATCAACAACCAGCCCGACGTCGAAAAGAACCTGTCATCGCTCGGCGGACAGGAGGGGACGAAGTTCCTCTACAAGAACACTGACGGCTCGCTGTGGTTCACAATCAACGGCCGCCCCATAAATCCTCCGGTGAAGCCGGACACGACCGGAGTCATTCGGACGTGGTCACATCCGGATGTCGTTTCTGGAGAAAGAGTCGTGCTCTATCAGGGACGATCGACGACGACGCCATGGTCGATGGTCATCGAGCTGCCGGTGTCGAAGCTGTCCGCCGGAACTACATCGATCGTTCGCCGCTTCGCGATTCTCTGTGCGATTCTCCTTGTGCTCGGTGCGGTTGCAGTGTGGCTCATTACAAGACGAATCACCGCTCCGCTTCGCCGCATGACAATTGCCGCGGAGGCCATGGCGAAGGGTGACTACACTCATCGCGTTGCAGAGAGCGGCGATTACGAAATCCGCCGTCTGGGATCGAGCTTCAATCGCATGGCCACCGAAGTCGAAGCGGCCAACATGGGATTGAAGGCGGCAGCATCGTCGGCCGAGCGTGCACAGGCGACAGCAGAAGAAGCGAACGCGGCGAAGGCAAACTTCCTCGCAGCAATGAGTCATGAGCTGAGAACGCCGCTCAATGCTATCGCAGGCTACGTACAGCTTCTCGAGATGGGACTTCGCGGTCCGCTCAATCCGGAACAGGAAGCGGACTTGAGCCGCATCAAGCGTAGCCAGGAGTACCTCCTTGGGCTGATCGAACAGGTCCTCGTGTTCACACAGCTCGAGGCAAGTCAGGTTTCGTTCAATCCTGAAGACGTCGATGTCGACACGCTGATGCGCGACACGGAGACAATGATTGCGCCGCAGATTCGCGCTCGCGGTCTCGACTATTCATACGACTCGAAGGAGCCCGAGCTCACAGTCCGCGCAGATCGCGCAAAAACCCAGCAGATCCTTTTGAACCTGCTGACCAACGGAGCCAAGTTCACGCATCCCGGTGGACGACTCAAGGCGACGTCCGAAGCACGAAATGGCAGCGTGTTCCTCAAAGTGAGTGACACCGGCTCCGGCATTCCGCAGAAAATGCTGTCGGAAATTTTCGAGCCGTTCGTTCAGGTTGACCGTAAACTCAACCAGCCGCGCGAAGGTGTTGGACTGGGGCTGACGATCTCCCGCGATCTCGCGCGTGCAATGGGCGGAGATCTCCTCGTCGAGAGCACCGAGGGCGTTGGCTCGACATTCACCCTGGTGCTCCCGCGAACGAGCTGATCAGTCGCCTGCGCCGCCTGAATCCGATTGCGTTCGGTTTGCGAACGCGCCCGATACCGCCTGCTTGACCTTCTTGAAAATCTCGGGCTGAGTCTTTTCTGCGTTTGCCAGCAGCGCGGTGACATCGGCCGGCCCGTGCTGCTCGATGCGCGCACGCTGCTCGGGCGTAACCGACACATTGGTAGACGAGAAGATGCCGAGCGTCTTCTTTGTTTCGGCCGTGACTATCCCGCGATTTGCGAGACCGCTCTTTACCTGAAAGATGAAGTCCTGCTCAGGCGACGCCGCAATCCCGCCGATATAGGCAATGATGAGATCGTCGAGCTCGATCTGCTGCGAGCCAAGCGCGCGGAGAAAAGCTGACTCGAAGCTGTGCTGCGGCCAGTCAACCGGCGCATTGCCGCCTGAGACTTTCAGCTTCTCGGTCTTCATGAGACCGAAAAGAGCTTTACCCTTCTCGATGTTGAGTGTTATCTGTCCGCGAGACTGACACGCGAAGATCCCGGCGGTCATCATGGTGTACGCGAGCTCCGTCATGCTGACCTTCTTGTCGACGAGGAGGAGCTTCTCGCCCAGCATCGACTTCTTGACGAACCGATCACCGAACAGGAGTACCACCTCGCTCGGCGTTAGAAACTGTTCCTGAACTTGTGCAGCCATTGTCACCTTGTAGCAGTTGAAGAAATCATTGCGAACAAAATTCAAGCTAGCAGCATTGCACGCTCTGTCGCATCCTATAGTGCGACAGAATCCAGTGAATTCAGTCGCCCGAAAATAACTGCTCATTCAATCACGTCATTTAACGGCGGGGTCATGCAAGCATCCGAAGATCTGCATAAGGAATTGTCGGGCAGTCCGCTGTGGAATCACGACCTTTCTCCAACGCCCCCGTCGCGCCGCACCTGGTCGACTTACAACATCGCTGCGCTCTGGATTGGCATGGCCGTCGTCATCACGACGTATACGCTTGCGTCGGGACTGATGCAGCAGGGAATGACATGGTATCAGGCGTTGATCACGATCCTCCTCGGGAACGTGATCGTGTTGCTGCCGATGATTCTCAATGCGCACGCCGGGACCAAGTATGGAATTTCTTTTCCGGTCCTATGCCGTGCGAGCTTTGGAGTCAAAGGCGCGAACGTCGCTGCGGTACTTCGTGCAATCGTCGCCTGCGGATGGTTTGGAATTCAGACATGGATCGGGGGACTCGCACTGCACGCTCTGATTCTCGCGCTGTGGCCCGGGTTTGCGAATGTCGGAGCATCTACCGCGATCGCGTTCATGATCTTCTGGCTGATCCAGGTCTACATCATCCTGAAAGGCACTGAGGGGATCAAGGTTCTCGAGAGCTGGTCGGCGCCTCTTCTACTCGGCGGTGGTCTCCTGCTGCTATGGTGGGCGGCGAAGAACGGCGGAGGCATGTCGAATATTCTCCGCGGATCGGTGAAGCTTCAGCAGGGGTCGACTCCATTCTGGACTCTCTTCCCTGCCGCGCTCACGGCGAACGTCGGCTACTGGGCAACGCTGTCGCTGAACATTCCCGACTTTACGCGTTATGCCAAGAACCAGAGATCGCAGGCGCTGGGTCAGGCCCTTGGACTTCCGGGCACGATGGCGTTGTTCGCCTTCATCGGAGTTGCAGTGACCAGCGCGACGATCGTGATCTTCGGAAAGGCAATCTGGGATCCTGTAGAGCTGATTGGAAAAATCGGCTCACCGATTGTCATCGTCTTCGGCGCACTCGTCGTTCTCGCAGCCCAGCTCACGACCAACATGGCGGCGAATGTCGTGTCGCCCGCGAATGACTTCTCCAATCTCAATCCGAGAAAGATCAGCTACGTCACCGGCGGATTGATAACTGCTGTGATCGGAATCGCTATGATGCCGTGGAAGCTTTACTCCGATGCTGCTGCGTACATCTTCACCTGGCTGATCGGATACTCGAGTCTCATGGGAGCACTGGGCGGAATTCTCATCGCCGATTACTGGATCGTAAAGCGACAGAATCTCGATCTCAAGGATTTGTTCTCCCTCGAGGGACGCTACACTTACTCTAACGGAGTGAACTGGCGCGCAATCACTGCGCTGGTGATCTCGGTGCTCCCTGTAGTGCCCGGATTCATCAATGCCGCAACAACGCCCGGCGGCGTGATAACGAACCCTGGCATCACCGATCGCCTGTACACCTACGCCTGGTTCGTGACGTTTGCGTTGAGCTTCACGTTCTACCTAATTCTGATGCGCGGAACAGCTCGCGAAAGCTCAGCGACCCCTGCGTATACCAATCCCATCACCGAGAGCTGAAGGATCAACATGTCGAAAGTCGTAAAATGCGGACTGATTCAGGCAACGCATGCATGCAAGACCGACGAGTCGCTCGATACGATTCGCGAAGCGAATATCGCGAAGCACGTTCCTCTGATCGAGAAAGCCGCGAGCGAAGGCGTGCAGATCATCTGCATGCAGGAAATCTTTACCGGCCCCTACTTCTGTGCGGAGCAGACCACCCGCTGGTACGATTCGACTGAGCAGATTCCCGATGGTCCGACGACAAAGCTGATGCAGGAGCTCGCAAAGAGGCACAGCATGGTGATCGTCGTTCCGATTTACGAGGAAGAATCGCCGGGCGTGTACTACAACACTGCCGCGGTGATCGACGCGGACGGAACTTACCTCGGCAAGTACAGAAAGAATCACATTCCGCACGTCGCACCGGGATTCTGGGAGAAGTTCTACTTCAAGCCGGGCAATCTCGGGTATCCCGTCTTCGACACCGCGTACGCGAAAGTCGGTGTGTACATCTGCTACGATCGCCATTTCCCAGAGGGAGCGCGCGCGCTTGGACTGAACGGCGCCGAGATTGTTTTCAATCCTTCGGCGACCGTCGCTGGACTTTCAGAATATCTATGGAAGCTCGAGCAGCCTGCTCACGCGGTTGCGAATGCGTATTTCGTCGGCGCGATCAATCGTGTTGGCCACGAGCAGCCGTGGGATATCGGTGAGTTCTACGGACAGAGTTACTTCTGCGACCCGCGCGGACAGTTCCTCGCATCCGCGTCGCGTGACAAGACGGAGCTGATTACGGCAGAGCTCGACTTCGACAAGATTCGCGAAGTGCGCAACACGTGGCAATTCTTTCGCGATCGCCGCCCGGAGACATACGAGGAGCTCGTCGAATTATGAGATCTCTGTTGCTTCTTCCGGTTGCCGCACTGTTTGGCGGCGCAGCGCCGTCCTCAAATGTCGTTCAGATAGTTGGAACCGACTACGCATTCACGGCCCCTGCAACGGTTCCAGCAGGAAGGACAACTCTCGTTTTCAAAAATGCGGGTAAGCATTCGCATGAGTTCAACATTTTTCTGTTGAAGAAAGGTTCGACGATCGATGACTTTCTCAAGCTGAGGCGCGCCGACAAGCCACAAATGGGGGTTGTCATCGAAGCTCCTGTCGGAGTGATCTTTGCCGATCCGGGAACGACAGGAGCGGCGAAGCTGGTGACCGATCTGCTTCCCGGACGTGAATACGGAATCATCTGCATTTTCCGCGACAGCACTGGCACGCCGGCTCATTACGACCTCGGCATGTATAAAGTCCTGAAGACGACTTCGGCTGTAGCGGTAAAGCCGGTAGCGCAGAAAATCGACACTGTCATCGGCGTTGATTACGCGTTCGCGAAATTTCCGCGGGAGATTTCTCCCGGCGCTCACACGATTTCGTTCCGCAACAATGGAAAGCAACGCCACGAGTTCAACATCGGATTACTCAAAGCCGGCGTGACGCTCGACAGCGTTCAAGCTGTGGACAAGCGTGGCGGTGACGTGAATGAGCTGTTCGATGTAACAGGACCGGGAGCCGTCCTTTGGGCGGTTGCGGGCACGTCGCCATTGGGAAATCTCCAGATCGATTTCCTGCCTGGACGCGAATACCTCATCGAGTGCGCATTCAAGGACAACGACAAATCACCCGAGCACTACAAGCTCGGCATGTTCGGGTCAATCAAGGTGAAACAACACTGATGGAAATCCCAGGCTTCGATGAATACCAGGAGCTCGCGCTCCGCACTGCGTCGAAGGAGAGCCTTGTCGACCAGTCCACGACGCTCAATGCCGCTGCACTCGGGTTGAACGGCGAAGCTGGTGAAATCGCCGACCACGTGAAGAAGATCATCTTTCACGGACATCCGCTCGACGATGATACTCGCGACAAGATCGCGAAGGAAATTGGAGACATTCTGTGGTACTGCGCGATGGGCGCGCGCGGCATTGGCGTTGGCCTTGGCGAGATTGCGCGAATGAACGTCGAAAAGCTCAAGAAGCGCTATCCCGACGGATTCTCCACCGAGCGCAGCCTCAACCGTCCGCACGGCTGAATTAAGCCAGGATTAACAAAAGATTACGCGAACGTGCTGACTGTGATTAGCAGTCGGTGAACAGTGTGCGCGCGTGATTGTCGCCTTCGTCTTGTGATTGTAGCTATGCGCAAATCACAGGAGGCGGACATGCTGAACACACTCATTGAATCGCGGGGCGGCAGGAGACGGAACACTTCAGGGACAGTGGTCGCAGTAGTTACTCACGCAGTCCTGATTGGCGGTGCTGCATACGCCACGGCGACGGCGGCGACAACACCGGACAGGGCTCCCACTGAAATAGTGAGGATTTATTCTCCGCCTGCGAAGGCCAAGCCCGTGCCGCAAAAAGCGTCGTCGCATGCAACGCCGAAATCCGCGCAACATTCGGCGATCGTCCCAAGGATCTCGGTGAATATTTCGCCGACTCTGCCTCCGGTAGACATTCCGCTTGCAGATCCTTCTGCGGGCACGGCCTCTGATTTTCCTCTCAGCAGCGCTGGAGCTGGCGATGCCCCTGTCGTCGCAGCCGAGCCTTCAGTCTATGACGCTGCGGAAGTTGAATCCGAAGTTGCCGTTGTCTCCGGCTTCAGGCCCGAGTATCCCGCCGCGTTACGCGCCGCTGGGATCGAGGGCCGTGTGGTCGCGCAGTTTGTCGTGACTATTGATGGAAAAACGGATCGCGAAAGCATCCGCATTCTTTCCGCGACGAACGACCTCTTTGCTGCTTCAGTTCGCCAGGCGCTGATCAAATCCGTCTTTCGTCCCGCGAGAATCGGATCGAAAAGAGTGCCTCAGTTGGTTCAGCAGCTCTTCGTATTCAAGCTCGATCGCTGAACTGCTTTGACGCACAGAAGACACAGATGCGCCCCATGTGTCTTCTGTGTGTCAGAGCAGTTCCGTCGTTCCCACAAATTCCCGAGCCGCGTTGACGACGGTGTGTCGTACCTCTTCGATCGTACCGGGGATCAAGGCACCGGATGCGCGCGCGTGCCCTCCCCCGCCGAACTTCCGCGCAAATTCGTTCACGTTCACGTCGCCAGTCGAGCGGAACGAAACCTTGATCTTTCCATGCCCCAGGTCGCGGAAAAAAATCGCCATCCGCGTTCCCCCGACGGATCGCGGATGCTCGGCGAGACCTTCGAGATCTTCCGACTTCAATCCGTATTCTTCAGCAGCGCCTGCCGCGACTGATATCCACGAGATTCCATACGCGGGATCGACCTCGAGTGTGGCGAGAGCATCGCGCAGGAGATGCAATCGCCCGATCGGATGCGATGCGTAGAGTCTGCGATACATCTCCTCAGGCTCGACGCCAGCCGCAAGAAGCTGCGACGCAACGGCCAGACACCGCGCCGTGGTATTCGCGAATCTGAACCCGCCAGTATCGGTGAGAATCGCGACGTAAAGACCAACTGCGATCTCAGGCGTGATCGGAACGCCAAGAACGCTCGCAAGATCGAAGATCAGCTCGCCGGTCGCGCATGCGCGCGTGTCAGCAAATATCACGTCGCTCGGAGGCTCATCACTCGGCATGTGATGATCGATGACGAGCTTGGGTCCCTTGAATGCACGCACCGTGTCAGCGAGCGATCCAAGACGCTTCACGTCGCTGATGTCGAGCACGACGATCAGGTCCGCCTTCTTCATCACGGAAGATCCCGTTTCAGATGCATCTGCTACGGGATCCTTGAGAAGAAAATTGTACGTGTCTGGCCATGGAGTCGGGTTGACGATCTTCACCGACATTCCAAGCGAGGTGAGAATGCGCGCTAACGCCGCTTCAGAGCCGCATCCATCGCCGTCTGCATTGATGTGTGTGGACAGAACGACAGAGCGCCCCGCGCTGAACTCTCGCGCGAGACGCTCTATCGATTCTTTTCTACCCTGCTCTACAGTAAGAAGATCAACCACCCTGCTGTGCTGCGATGCGCGAGTGCGACTTTCCGTAGAGGAAGTAGATCAGGAGACCCGCAACGAGCCACACGAGGAGACGAATCCAGGTGTCGCTGGGCAGACTGGCCATCATGTAGCCGCAGATGAGGATCGCGAGAATCGGAACGATCGGTACGAGCGGCGTGCGGAAGGGACGTGGAAGGTCGGGGCTCTTGCGTCTGAGCACGATGATTCCGGCCGACACGATCACGAAGGCGAGCAGCGTTCCGATCGATACGAGCTCACCGAGGAGACCAATCGGGAAAAGTCCGGCGATCACCATGCAGACGAGTCCGGTGAGGATCGTCGTGATGTACGGCGTCTGGAATTTCGGATGCACCTTGCCGAACACCGACGGCAGCAGGCCGTCACGCGCCATCGAGAAGAAAATTCTCGGCTGCGCCATCAGCATCACGAGCACCACCGATGCGAGACCAGCGATTGCGCCGATGTTGATGATCGGCCTGAGCCACGCGAGCGCTGGGCCTGCCGCGGCGATGGCGACGAACACCGGGTGCGGAACGTTGAGGTTCTTGTAGCTGGTAAGGCCCGTCATGACGAGCGACATCAGGATGTAGAGAACCGTACACACCGCAAGAGATCCGAGAATTCCGATCGGCATGTCGCGCTGCGGATTCTTTGCTTCCTGGGCCGCAGTCGATACTGCGTCGAATCCGATGTACGCGAAGAATATGACTGCCGCACCGCGAACAATTCCGCTCCACCCGAATTGTCCCGGACCTTCAGCAGCGGGAACGAACGGATGCCAGTTGTCGGAGTTCACGTACATGAAGCCGAAGCCGATGACGAGCAGAACGATCGCCAGCTTCACGATCACGATCAGGTTGTTGAACCGCGCTGACTCCTTGATGCCGAGCACGAGGAGAATCGACATCAGTGCAACGAGAATCATTGCCGGAACGTTTACCACTCCATGAGCGACAGCGTACTTCGTCGTGTCGCAAACGGAGCCGGCAGCAACCTTGATTACGTCGTTGGTCGCAGGATCATAGCAGATCTGAGAAGCGACGAGATTGTGCGTCCCGACAACGTCGAGCGGAGCACCGGTGTACTGAACGGGGATCCTGAATCCGAGCTCGTTCATGAACGCCGAGAAGTATCCCGACCAGCCGACTGCGACGGTCGCCGCGCCAAACAGGTATTCGAGAATGAGATCCCAGCCGATGATCCATGCGATCAGCTCACCGAGCGTCGCATATCCATAGGTATATGCGCTGCCGGCGATTGGAATCATCGCCGCGAATTCGGCGTAGCAGAGACCGGCGAACAAGCAGCCGAGGCCTGCGAGAATGAACGAATAAACGATTGCGGGGCCAGCGTACTGCGCCGCTGCAGTTCCCGTGAGGACGAAGATACCAGCGCCGATAATGGCGCCGATTCCAAGCGTCGTCAGGTTGAGCGCACCAAGGGCGCGCTTCAGTGTGTGAGTTCCCTCCTCGCCGGCTGCTTCTGCCTGCAGCACGGCCACACTCTTTTTGGTCCAAATACCCATTCGAGATTTCTCCGGAAACCGGCGGGTGTGGGATACCGCGTGTTTAGACTGTGAAAGCGGGGAGAAGTTGTCCCGCTGCGAGGAGGATTGTCAAGCGAAAATCGTCCTCAAATTCTCCTAACAATTACTTGCAGCGACAGGCTGGCCTTTTTTTCTACGCGGAATAATTGGGTGCTTCTCTCGTGATAGTCACATCATGAGGATGTGATTCACGCAATCCAGCCGATGTGATGCGAACGAACTGCGCATCGTGTCGAAGCTCGTCGATCGTCGCGCACCCCACATATCCCATTCCTGCACGCAACCCGCCGACCATCTGGAAGATCACGTCACTCACTGGTCCCTTGTATGGAACGCGGCCTTCAATTCCTTCGGGGACCAGCTTCTTCGGCGACATCTCGCCTTCCTGGAAATAACGGTCAGCGCTTCCATCCTGCATTGCGCCGAGTGAACCCATTCCGCGGATCATCTTGAATCGTCGTCCTTCGAGGAGAAGCGATTCACCGGGACTCTCTTCAGTACCTGCGAGCATCGATCCCATCATCACACTCGATGCGCCCGCAGCGATCGCCTTCACGATGTCGCCCGAGTATTTGATTCCACCATCTGCAATTACGGGGACATCACCTGCACCTTCGACGGCATCGAAGATCGCCGTGAGCTGAGGAACGCCGACTCCGGTAACGACGCGCGTCGTGCAGATCGAGCCAGGACCGACACCGACCTTAACCGCGTCGACTCCACGCTCTACGAGTGCGGCCGCGCCCTCGCGTGTCGCAATGTTTCCCGCGACAAGCTGCACATCGGGGAACATCTCACGAACTGTCGCGGTGGCCTGCAGTACTCCTTCACTGTGACCGTGTGCGGTGTCGATGACGAGCACGTCTACGCCGGCGTCCACCAGTGCTTTCGCTCTGTCGTGAAATCCTGCGGCGCCGATTGCGGCCGCAACTCGCAGTCGTCCGAGCTCATCCTTGTTCGCGATGGGAAATTCGCGACGCTTGTGAATGTCGCGAACTGTGATGAGCCCCTTGAGTCTTCCATTCTCGTCGACAACGGGAAGCTTCTCGATGCGATGCTGTCCCATCACTCGCTCCGCTTCGTCGAGCGTAGTTCCAATCGGTGCGGTAATGAGACGAGCTCCGGAAGTCATCGCTTCGGTGATCGGCTGGTCGAGATTTCGCTCGAACTGCAGATCGCGGTTGGTGAGAATGCCGACGAGAATTCCTTCCCTGTTAACTACCGGCAATCCGGATATTCCGAACCGCTTCATCATCGTGAGCGCTTCTCTAACCGTTCCTTCGGGCGAGAGCGTGATCGGATTGAGAATGATTCCGCTCTCTGATCTCTTCACACGATCGACTTCTGCAGCCTGCCTGTCGATCGACATGTTCTTGTGAACCACTCCAATCCCGCCGGCGCGCGCCATCGCAATCGCCATCACCGCTTCAGTGACTGTATCCATCGCTGCTGATGCGAATGGAACATTGAGCGGAATTTTTCGAGTGAAGAGTGACTTTGTTTCGACATCGCGCGGAACTACGAGCGAATGTCGCGGCGTGAGCAGAACGTCATCGAATGTGAGGACCATGTCCTCGCGCACCCTGTGTCGTCCTGCGTTTTCCTGCTCGGACTGGGCGCCAAAACGCGAAGGCCCGCTCCCGGATTGAACCGGCTGAGCGGGCCTTGACTGTGACGGACGAGTTGAGGTTGCCATAGCTAAATGTACGGGAACGCCTCGCCCCGGTCTAGATGCTAGAGCCTGCCGATAGTCCTCAGGCGGCGACGCATGCGGCGCGGAAGAAAGAATGCGCACGCCGCGAGCACCTTCTCGAGGTTCATGTCGGTGAGGTCAGCCGGATCTCCTGCCCAGTACGCCTGCACCACTGTGCGACCCGCATTCGAGATCAGCCGCTGCAGTGCGAGAATGAGAAGAAAGACATCGTCGACTTCGCCGATGAACGGAATGAAGTCAGGGATCACGTCGACGGGCAGAAGGATGTACGCGATCGCTCCCGCGACAACCAGCTTGTCTACCGCGTTAACGCGACTATCCGTGATCAGCCCATAAAGAAGGCGCAGAAAATTGGGAATCTCACTGATCGTTCCCATCACGGTTCGCTTCGCTCCGGTCCGCGGAGTGCTCGACACCTCTACATCAGCGGGAACTGCGCGTGCTCTTCTTCCGGACGCGGTCGCGTTGCGCCTTCTGGCTGCTGTCACTTTTGGTCTTCTCCGGGAGTGTGCGGTAACTGGCTTCCCAGCTCATGCGGACCTCCACGCGGATTGTCCGCAGGTGTCGCAGGTTGCGAAGCCGGAGCGCTCGATGTCGCAGCGCCCATGATCCCCGTTGCAACTGACTTGCCAGCCGCTGCGACCTCGGAGATCGCACCGACTGCCTTGTTCATGATGCTCATGGTTCCGGAGATAGCATTCGCCGAAACTTTTCCCGCGCGGAGCGTGCTCTCAACACCCTCAGCGAGAGTGCGAATCGGATTTGAATTCGGCTGTACGCGAGGCGCGTACTTCGACTCGAGAAAGTCGATGTAGTCGACAACCTGGTTGAGCCGGTCGTCGGGCATCAGCTCCAGCTTTCTCATCAGCTTGTCGCGAAGTATGTCGTTCACTTTTCCTCCAGCTCCTTAGCCGCGCCACCTCGCGCGCTTGCCGCGCGCATCGATGTGCACGTATGTCGTGCGGGTGTGCCCGCTCGTGTATATCCCGAGTCCCCCTACGAGGTCAGGGTGCTTGAGTTCCACGATCTCGACTGCAAGTCCAACCATGCGGCTGTCGACTGCACTGTAGCGCCCGTCGCCATTTGCATCGATCGCGACATCGGCTGCATCACCATACTGGTGCTGGCTGTCGCGTGCGGCACGACGAATCTGCCGATTGTGATCAGGCGCACGGAATCCGGAATGAACGTCGAGCGAGAGCTTCACATCATCCGGTGTTCCACCGTGCCATCTCGCGAGCTCCGTAATCACGAGCTCGAGCTTGTCGAGCAATCGCGGGCTCACCGCCGCATACCTCGGCCATGTCTCCTGATTGTCGTGATTGAGAAAGTCGCCGACCCTGAGATGCTTGCTGATCGCGAGCGCTGAATCCGACGGACGAATCTCCAGAAATCCTTCAGGCGGTTCCTGACTGCCCGAAAGATTCTCAGCGAGGTAAGTCCCGATGCGATAGCCGTTGAGCATCGCGCCTTCTTTTTCCTTGAACGGCACGAGCACCGCGACCGTTAGTCCCTCGACGATGCGGCTCTTGTCGCCGCGCACCAGTGAAAGACGGTAGAACCCTGGCTTTGAAGGAACCTGCACGTCCGCACCGCTCAGCTCACGCGCGGAATCGACCGGCATCGTTTCGCCGACACGGACCCAGCTGTACTGAAGCGACGTCGGATCGCCGTGCACATCGAGAGGATACTGAATCGACTGGGAAGGGAGCGCGAACTTGAACAGCACGCCGCCGCTTTCACCGAATGCACTCGCAGACGGCGCTGCGAGCGGAAGACTGCGCGAGAGGAAAGTGCCGAACGGACGACGATCGAACGCGCCGCCGGGCGCCTTGAACTGAAGAGCGCCAACGGTCGCGACAAAAATCAGCGCGAGAGTGACAAAAAGAGCGGGCCGCTTATGGCGATAAAAAGTCTCGTCCGGCAAATCGGCTTGCCGGACGGGGAGGTCTAAATCCATGCTTACAAACTAAGGGTCAGAAGCGCTTTATGCGACAAAAATCACACGTGCTGCAGACGACATATTTGTGATTTCAGTAGATGTAGACCGGTGTGCCTACGCTGACCATGTCGTACAGCTTTTCGATGTCTTCGTTCCGCAGACGGACACATCCGTGACTTACCGAGTGACCGATGCTGGAAGGCTCGTTGGTCCCGTGGATTCCATACCCATCGCCCAGGTCGAGACGACGCGTGCCAAGCACGCCCATGTAGCGCCGCTGGTTGGTTCCGTACGGCGGAATGAGAATGTTGCCGTTCACGACAATTTCCTTTCCCTCTGTCGCCTGAAGCGGAACTGCCCGGCCATCCGGATAACGCTTCACGATTTCTGATCCCTGGACCGTGATCACCGAACCACCGCCAGCAGCAATCGACTGTCCGCGCTCGAGATGCGTGATCCCGTACCCGTGCTTATTCGCCTGCTCCGCAAAATGCCAGTCAGGAGGAACCCAGGCAGGATTCAAGTCTTTTGACTGAACAGTGAGTCTTCCCCGCGGCGTCTCGAACTTGTATTGACCCGTAGCGCCGACCAAAGTCTTTCCGCTACCGGTTGCAACCTGCGTATTGAACAACACCGAATCACCGTGCTTGTACCATAGCTGATGATCGGCAATGCTCACAACGATGTACGGCCGGTCAGGCGTGGCCCCCGTCGGTTGAGCCACCAGGCGGCTCAAGGAATCGGACGTTGCGCCGAGCTTTCCTTTTACTTCTTCAAGGACGCCCAGATTGTCGTTGAACACCATTCGGTTGACATCGCGCTCATAGCGAAGAACCGCCGTCTGGTTCAGCAGGTAGGCGCTGCCGCCAGCTGCGACAGCAAATCCGAGCAGCGTGCCCCAAACCCATTTGCCACCGCTGGCAATCGAATCGATGAATTGCATGTCAGTAGAAGTAGACCGGCATGCCGGGTTTGAGGTTCGGACGAATCGCCTCGAGATCAGCTTTGGTGATGCGAACTGTCCCCGGTGGGATGGGCGCGGGATCCTGCGCGGGAGATTGCGAGGTCGTGGTGCTGATCACCGTTCCGCTCTCGAGCGTGATGTCCGAATCGCCGATTCGCGCAATCGTCATCTCACCTCGTGGGATCACAACCGGAATTGAATCCGGGCCGGACTTTGTCTCGGGTCCAAAAGCGGCCGCCATGTCGCGCAGCACCGCGCCGTCTCTTTCCAGATAAATCTTTCCGCTGTCGACCGCGACTGAGAGATGAAGCGCCTTCTCGATCTTTGCCTGACGCTTTGCCAGCTCGAGCGCGATGCGCGTCTTGTTCTGCTCAGCGCCGATGATCGCCTCGGTCTTGGCCTTCTCCTGGTCGGACATGCTGCTCTGCAGTCGCGCCACTTCGTCGCGATACGTGCCGCGCTTGAGGAACAGGAACGCGTCGAGCGCGATCATGATCATGAGGGCGAGCAGAAGCGTGAAAACGAATCCGGGATAATTATGCCGGAAGTCGTGCCACTTTCTGCGATCGCCAATTCGTCCTTTTTCCGGATCGCGTCGGTCGCCAGGAGCTCGCGACATCGTCTTTGATGGATCTGTCATCTTCGAGTGAGACTCTCCAGGTCGAGTATTGGTACACCAGCCGGCTCACTTCGGCCATTTCGCACCCGCGCGATCACGGTCACGTCGCTCATGGACGGAAGACTTCTCGCGGTTGCCAGTAATGACTGAGGAACCGCGAGATATACGATCGTCTTCTCCGACCCCGGGCCGAGAGCGAGGAGGTATTGCTCGCCAGGCTGGAAGCCGGTGCGAAGCGCGTCTGCAGTCTGAAGTGCAACGGCCTGAACATCCCACTTCACGAGCTTGCCCTGAGCAGCCGCCGGATTGCTGCGGATGTCAGCAGCGCTCAGCGGGCGGAGAGTGGTGTCCGCAATGACTACATCGGATTCACGAACCCAGCCTTCCAGCCGAACGCGAACCCAGCCTTTCTCACGCGCAATGACGTCGACCGTAGTGCCCTTCGCTATCTGTCCGAGCGCCGGAGTTTCCGTAGTGCCCTGAGATGGCGCGGTGCGGATGGTGGTCGCGCGTGCGGCCGTATGCGGAACTGCGGTCGAGTCCTGCGCGAGAAGTGCCGGCGCGGAAAAAATCGAGAGAGCTAACAGTGAGATGCGCATCGCTGGAATGGACTTTTGGCCACGCATAGATTCCCACGCGGGCCGGTTTCTAACGTACACTCTAACACCAAGCGGGCAAATATGGCCGGCACTTCGTCGCGTCCTGTCGCACTCATCGTCCTCGACGGCTGGGGTTATCGCGAAGCAACCGAGGGAAATGCGATTGCGCTCGCGAACACGCCGACCTGGGATTCCATCTGGAAGCATCCATCCCGCACGTTGCTCGAAGCATCCGGGCTGAGAGTGGGACTGCCCGCGGGCCAGATGGGAAACAGCGAAGTAGGCCATCTCAACCTTGGCGCCGGCCGCGTAGTGATGCAGGACCTCGTTCGCATTCTCACCTCGATCAACGACGGAAGCTTTTTCCGTAATTCTTCCTTCGTCGCTGCATGTGATGCCGTAAAGCGAAACAATGGGACCCTTCACCTGATTGGCCTCATCGGGGCGGGTGGAGTGCACGCGATCGACTCGCATCTCTATGCGTTGATCGATCTCGCAGTCAAACAACAGGTGCCGCGCGTAGCGATCCACGCCATCATGGACGGGCGTGACACCATGCCGACCTCCGGCCTGGGCTACATGAAGCCGTTGCTTGCCTATATCGATGGGAAATCCAGCGAGACGACGTCGATCAAAGTCGCGAGCGTTTCGGGCCGCTACTACATCATGGACCGCGACAAGCGATGGCAGCGCACCGAGCTGGGGTATCGCGCGGCAGTCGATGGAACCGGTCCGCAGGAACAATCTCCGCTCGACGCGATCCAGAAATCGTACGACGCGGGCGTGACTGACGAGTTCATCGTCCCGGTTGTAATAGTTGACAAAAGCAACAATCCCGTCGCCCCGATGCGCGACGGCGATCAGGTGATCGGCTTCAACTATCGCGCAGATCGCATGCGACAGATCGTGCAGTCGCTTACCGACCCGTCATTCGACGGGTTCGATGTGTCGAACCGGCCGAAGGTCGGTGTGACTACGCTGACGCAGTACGACAGGAAATTCAAAGTCCCAGTCGCGTTCGAGCCGCAGTCCATGGCGAACATTCTCGCTGAGGTTCTCGCCGCGAATTCACGCACTATGCTCAAGACAGCGGAAACCGAGAAGTACGCGCACGTGACTTATTTCTTTAACGGAGGGAAAGAGGAGCCGTGCAGAGGTGAAGATCGAGTTCTTGTCCCAAGCCAGAAGGTTGCGACCTACGACCTGATGCCGGAGATGAGTGCCCCGGGAATCACCGACGGATTGTGCCGCGCCATCGAGGCGAAGTCGCACGATTTCATTCTTTGCAATTACGCAAATGCCGATATGGTCGGACACAGCGGTTCGATGAAGGCAACGATTGAAGCAGTGGAAACCGTAGACAAATGCCTCGAGCGTGTGCTCCGCTCAGCAGATGCAACGGGCACGCGCGTACTTGTCACTGCCGATCACGGCAACGCTGAAATGATGATCGATCCGGAAACCGGCGGTCCACACACTGCTCACACAACGAGCCCCGTTCCATTCGTGATTCTGAACGATGACAGCGTCGGTTCGCTGAGGGCGGGCGGAGCTTTGTGTGATGTCGCGCCTACTATATTAAGGCTCATGAACATCGGTCAGCCCGAAGAGATGACCGGAAAGGAACTTGGGAGAACTGAATGAAGCGCTCGTTGCTCGTGTTAGCACTCATCGCCACCGCCGGAGCTGCGTCAGCTCAGTCGGTGGACGTGGGCTATCCACCTCCCAACAGTCCTTTCCGCGATCTCGAGTACAAGCACGAAGCGACGATCTTCGGCGGCTACTACATGGCCGGCGATGACCCCGCAGGCGTTGCTCCACAGAGCGCGCCGATGATGGGTATCAGGTACGATCTCGTCGTCGGCGGACCCGCAGAGTTCGTATTCCGTCTCGCGCGCGTGAACAGCAAGCGCGACGTCATCGATCCGTCCAAGCCCAAGGCAACGCGCAATCTCGGACTTCAAAGCTGGCCCGTTTACCTCACCGATCTCGGGTTCGCGATCAATCTCACCGGCCAGCGAGCGTGGCACGGAATGGTCCCATCCATTTATACCGGCATCGGCCTCGCAAGCGATCTCGACAAGCAGGTTGATCAGGATCCGTTCAACATCGGCACCACATTTGCCTTTTCACTCGCTGGTGGTCTGCGGTTCGTTCCCGCCGGCAAGCGCTTTCAGGCGCGGTTGGACGCGAACACTTACTGGTACCAGCTGAAGTATCCGACAACGTATTACGCGGTGACTTCAGACAACACGACGGTGCTGGATCAGAAGCAGGCCAAGAATTTCTGGAAGAGAAACCTCGGGCTGACGCTGGGCGCGTCTTACCTGCTCTTCCGCTAACCGCTGCGGGCCGGTCGTTTCGCCCGCATGGGGGAAACGATGGCCGACGACTACGACAACAGCGACGAACTTCGAAATCTCACCGACGGTGAGCTCAAGACTTACATCCTCGACGAATTCCGGTCGCAGAACGCGTTCGACGTAAACGACATTGACGTCTGGGTAAACGATGGCTTCGTGCGGCTGTCCGGCCGCGTTGGAACAGAGGCCGAGCTCAGGATCATCGATCACGTGATGAGTGACGTGATCGCACCAAAGAACTTCGATAACCAGATCGTCATCGACGAGATTCGTCGCGCACAAAGTCCCGAAGCGATCGATGAGCACATCGCCGACGAAGAAGAACACAGCGGATTGCTTCTTGGCGACTTCCCCGTACCGCTGAGTCCGGAGGCCGAGCATCTCGCGGATATCCCGGCTGACTCGGTTGGAACTCACGATCTGCAGGACGCAATCGAGAGTGCCGAGCCGTGGATTCCACCGGAATCTCCGACACCAGAAGGACTCGGCGGACAGGAACAGGGGAATTTCGGAATAGACGCGGAGCACTGAGGACGGCTCGCGCGGGACGAGTATATTTGGCGCCATGCCTCGTGCTTCACTGACAAGACGGGTTTCATTCGCGGCGGCGCATCGATACCGCCGCCCCGAATGGTCAGACGACAAGAACGTGGAAGTCTTCGGGCTGTGCTCGCGTGAGAGTTACCACGGGCACAGCTACGTCTGCGAGGTCACTGTCAGTGGCGAGATCGATCCTCTCACTGGATTCGTCGTTGACTTGGGCGAGCTCGACAGGATTCTCAACGTCGAGGTGAAAGAGCGATTCGATCACCGCAACATCAACGTCGATGTTCCTGAATTCGCCGACGGATTGTTGATTCCGAGCGGAGAGAACATTGCGCGCTTCATCTTCGATCGAGTCGCCGCGAAGCTCCCCTCGAAAACAAAAATCGAAAGCGTAAGGATCGCCGAAGATAGAACCTTGAGCGCTACATATTCCGGATGATGAACCGCCGACTTTCACTCGCGCTTCTCATTGCAACGACGGCCTGCGCGTCAGCAGGCGGTCCACCCGTTCCCGACCGGTCACCTCTCGGTGTCCTCCGACACTCGATCGATTCGCTCGTCACGGATCCAAAGTTCGCGAATGCGAATATCGGACTGCTCGTAGTAAATCCGAGAACCGGCGACACACTGTATTCGAGAAATGCGGGGAAGTTGTTCATGCCCGCATCGAATCAGAAACTCCTCACAGCTTCAGTTGCGCTCACCGAGCTCGGCCCGGACTATCGATACCGCACGGTGATCGGCACTCGCGGAACGATGCGCGACACGACGCTGAACGGAGACATGCTCGTCATCGGCCGCGGCGATCCCACTCTCAGCGACCGCGTGTATGGCAGCGCGCTCAAGCAGATGGGTGTGATTGCGGATTCGATCCAGGCGACGGGAATTCTCCACGTAACCGGTGCGCTGAGACAGGGCGGCAATGCATTCCCTGACAGCATCTACGGTTACGGCTGGGAATGGGACGATCTCTCCGGAGAAAGCGGCGCACCTGTTGATGAGCTCGAGTTCAACGAGGGAATGGTTCAGCGCGCCGCGAAGATCAATGGTCGCGATACCGTAGTATCTGTCGCGACGCGCACACCGGGATACGTGTATCTCAGTTATCTGTACTCCGCGCTCTCACAGCGTGGAGTGAGAATCGACAAGCTCGTGGACCTGAGCGTGGACACCTCGAGCGCACCGATCGATACAGTGTACGAGTTCTTTTCGCCGCCGTTGAGTGAGATCCTGAAATATTTTCTCAAGCCATCGCAGAATCAGATCGGCGAAGCACTCCTCAAGACAATCGGACTCGAGAAGACGGGCGTCGGCACTGCGGACAATGGCGCCGAGATCGTCGGTGAGCAGCTCAGGAAATGGGGCGCGGATTCGACAGGCTTTGTCATCTACGACGGAAGCGGACTGTCGCGACACGATCTCGTGTCTCCGGAAACGATCGTAAAGATTCTCGCGGCGATGCAGAGTGACACGGTGTTCTACAACGCACTGCCAATTGCCGGGGTCGACGGCACAATTCGAAGTCGCATGAAGGGAACGCCTGCCGAGAATAACCTTCATGCAAAAACAGGATCGATTGAATTCGTGCGTTCGCTTTCGGGATATGTGGACGATGCTGATGGAGACCGTCTCATCTTCTCCTTCCTGTCCAACCACTTCACGACCCCTGCGTCCGACATCACGAAGGCGATGGATCAGGTCGGCGCTCTCCTCGCTGCATACAGGAGCAAGCTGAGCCAGTGATCCCAGTCGCCGAAGCGAGCGAGAGAATTCTCGCGCGCTTCGGCGCGCTCGCGGGAGAGCCTGTCGCGACAGCCAAAGCCGTCGGCCGCGTCCTCTCACGCAGCGTCATCTCAACCGTCGACTCCCCACCATGGGACAACTCGTCGATGGATGGATACGCTGTCCGCTCACAGGACATCGCGAATCTTCCCGCTCGACTTCAGGTAATCAGTGAGATTGCGGCCGGCGGGTTTCCGACGCGCGCGATCGGCCCTGGCGAGTGCATGCGGGTCATGACTGGAGCGCCGGTCCCCGATGGGGCGGACACGGTCATCCGCCACGAAGACACTGACAACGGACATGATTTCGTTGTCGTACGGAATTCGCGCGATCTTGGGAGAAACATTCGCCTTCGTGGAGAAGACTTCACGGCAGGCTCTTCCATTTTCGAAGCGGGGGAGACGTTGAGCGTCGCGCACGTCGGCGCGCTTGCGGCAGCCGGTTGTCGCAAGATCGACGTTTACAGGCGACCGCGCGTCGCGATAATCAGCTCAGGTGATGAGCTCGTCGAGCTCCGGGACTTCAAGACGAAGCTCGCCGGACACAAAATCGTCTCCTCGAATTCGATCACGCTTGCGGCGCTCATCGAGAATGCCGGCGGCACCGCGATCGATCTCGGTATAGCGAAGGATGATCTTCAATCTCTTCGGGAAAGATTCGAGCGTGCCCGCGACGTCGACTTCATCATCACGTCCGCCGGAATTTCTGTCGGCGACCACGATCATGTGCGTGATGTGGTCAACGCACTCGGTGGTGAAATCGATTTCTGGAAAGTGCAAATGCGGCCCGGTGCGCCGCTCGCGTTCGGAATGGTGAATGGAGTACCGTGGATCGGGCTGTCAGGAAATCCAGTTTCAGCGATCGTTACTTCGATCCTCTTTGTAGAACCTGCAATTCGCAAAATGCTCGGGATGAAATCGATCTTTCGGCGGACATTCGAGGCCCGCGCCGGTCATTCGATCACACTCGCGGCACCGCTAATGCATTTCCTGCGCGTCCGAACAGAGTCCGATGAATCCGGCGCGAGTGTCGCGCGATTCGCGGGATCGCAAAGCTCGGGAGTCCTGACAGCGATGGCACGCGCGAATTCCCTTCTCATCATTCCGCCCGACAATCTCGAGATTGCCGAAGGCGAGATTCATCGCGCGATGCCGCTTTCGGATTTCTGCGAGCTCACCGATTCGCTCGTTCTCGAATGACAGTCGTCGCGAACCTCGAGGATCTTAACGGCGCGAAGCTCGTTAACGCGCTCGAGCAGCGCTTCACCACGGCCCTGACCGAAGTCACGGTCGGCGGCCGAAAGATCGAGCTGCTTCATCCGCGGAACTCTGACGATCTCATTCGCGAGGAGGACTTCGTAAAGGACGAGCGTCTTCCCTACTGGGCCGACATCTGGCCATCGTCAACAGTTCTCGCATCACATCTTGTTGAGCTGGCTGCAAGGCGCACACTCCGTGACGCGAAGCGAGGACTCGAGCTCGGCTGCGGACTTGGCCTCGTCACAATCGGTGCGATGATCGCGGGATACGAGATGCTGTCGACAGATTATTACACCGACGCCCTGGCTTTCACGCGCGCGAATGCATTCCGGATGCTCAATCGTGAACCCGATGCAATGATGATCGACTGGCGCGCCTTTCCCGCTGATGTGACCGGGTTCGATCTGATTCTCGCATCCGACGTTTTGTACGAGCGCGAGTACGCTGAGCTGCTTCCGGGAATTTTCAAGCGGGCGTTAGCACCTGGTGGAGTCGTTCTCCTAGCAGATCCGGGACGAATCGGAGTTGCAGATTTTGTGGAAGAGTGCCGATACACCGGCATGGTCATACGATCGAAAGCGACTCACCCGTTCGAGGCCGGCGAGATAAAGCAGAAGATCGATATCTACGAGATAGCCGACGAGAAAAGCTGATTACATCAGGCGGTACTTGGGACCGCTCTCTCCCTCACGCGGCGTCCACCGCGGACCGATCACATCGGTCGCCTTGCAATCGATGCAATTGGCCTGATTGATCACGAGCTTTCCTTCATTCAGCTCGTAAACTCCGGCAGGACACATATGCGCATACATCTCCGCAACTTCAGCAGGGATCTCAGTCCCTACTACGAGATGTGAAGGAATCGTGTCGCGCGTCGCGTTGCCCGACTTGAAATTCGCGTCGAGCTTGCTGAAGGTGAGCTTCCCGTCGGGAGTGAATGGCTCTTCTGGCGCCACGTCCTTGGGCTCAGCTGCATCCGCATGTGACTCGATCCGCTTGCCGAGGAGAGCGCCTTTCGTGAGAGTCATCAGCGACGCCTTGATTCCTCCCAGATACAACCCGCCCTTCTGAAATGCGAGACGCATATTGCGGCGCTCTTTGAGGTCCGACGTGATGTAGCTGGCGTTCACGAGCGCATCGTATCGCGCCATGGTGTTGTCGCACACGTCGTCCTTCTTGAGCGCATCGAAGACCGCGCGCGCCGCATAGATGCCGGACTGCATCGCGTAGTGCACGCCCTTGAGCGACGCGACCTCGACAAACCCTGCTGCATCGCCCGCGATAATGAGTCCATCCCCATAGCGCTTTTTTGGAAGCGCGTAGTATCCGCCCTCGGGAATTGTCTTCGCGCCCCACTCCACCATCTCACCACCCTCGAGGTATTCTCTGAAGAGTGGAGCAGTTTTGAGTTTCTGAAGAAGCTGATGAACGTCGAGCGTCGTCTGCTTGTAGTCCATTCCCACAACGAGCCCGAGAGCAACCAGATTCGGAGTGAGCGGATACATGAAGCTTCCTCCGAACGCGTCATTCGGCAGCGGCCATCCGAGCGTATGCACGATCGCATCGAGCGGCTTCTTCGTTTCCCAGATTTCCTTCACTCCGAGTGCGAAGATCTGGGGATTGTCGCTTTTTACTCCTGCCTGTTCCATCCATGCCTGCGCGAGAGACCCGCGCGTTCCTTCGGAGAGAACCGTCACGCGTGCAGAGATGTCAGTCGGGGGAGTGTACGAGCTGCCGTGCGACCCATCGCGCATGACACCTGTCGCGGTCGTGCGAACTCCAATCACCTTTTCGCCTTCCATCACGAGCGAAGAAACTGGAAAGCCGGTGAAGATGTTCACTCCCATGCCTTCTGCCTTCTCACCGAGCCATCGCACGATTTCCGAAAGCGACGCGATGTAGTTGCCGTGATTCTGCATGGTGGGCGGAGCGGGAATTCGCTGCGCCCTCTGTCCCATCATGAAGTACACGCGCTCGTTCGTCACCGGAGCGCGAAATGGAAAATCACTCAGAGCGAGATCAGGAAACAATTCCTGAAAGGCGCGCGGATTCACGACTGCACCGGAAAGGGAATGCTCGCCGAGTCCGGAGGCTTTCTCAATTACCGCGATTTGTGTTTCACCGAGAGTTCCGCCTGCTTCGGTGTCCTGCTTGATGAGCTTTGCGAGCTCGATCGCGCCAGCGAGTCCCGCAGGTCCGCCACCGACGAACACAACATCCATCGGGACCGCCTCAGCGTCGAGCGGCTCTCGCAGAATGAGCGACGCCGGAAGCGACGGCTGGTACTCCGCGGGAACCACTCGAAGCATGCGACTCATCAGTGTCCCTTTCTCGCCTCGCGAACTGCTTCGGTGAGGGCAGGAACCACTTCGAACACGTCGCCGACAATTCCGTAGTCAGCAACTTTGAAGATCGGCGCTTCCTTGTCCTTGTTGATTGCGACGATCGTCCGCGACGTCTTCATTCCGGCGAGATGCTGCACCGCGCCGGAGATTCCGACTGCGACATACAGCTGAGGACTCACAAGTCGTCCGGTCTGACCGATCTGATCGGCGTGCGGTCTCCACCCATCGTCAGTGACGGCGCGAGTTGCACCAACTGCGGCGTTACCGAATGCGTCAGCGAGATCTTCCACGAGCTTGAAGTTCTCTTTCGCCTTGAGCCCGCGCCCACCTGCAACAATCACAGGTGCGTCGGCAAGATCGAGCTTGCCCTTGCTTCCCTCTACTAGCTCTTTGACGACAACGCGTGCATTCGTCGAAGGAGCAGCGACGTTTTCGACGCGAGCGCTCTTCGCGTTCTCAACTGGCGGATAAGTATTCGGGCGAACCGAAACGATTGCAGGTGTTCCCTCCAGCGAAACAGTAGCAACGACCTTACCGATGTTCATCGGATGCTTCGCTGTGAGCTTGTCACCGTTCAGCTCGACCGCGATCGCATCAGTGACAATGCCCGCGCCGGTCTTTGCTGCAACACGTGGCGCGAGGTCGCGTCCTTCAGCGCTCGTCGCAAAAATCGCCGCGCGATATCCACCGGATTTGATTCGATCCGCAGCGAGCGTCGCGGTTGCTTCAGGATTGTACTGCGTGAAAGCTGCATCTTCGCTGACGATCACTACGTCAGCGCCATACTTACCCAGCTGTTCCGCTTTCGCTGCGATTCCAGGTGCGCCCACAAGCAGGGCATGAACTTCCCCACCTGTTGCGTCGGCAAGACGCCGTGCGGTTGTGACTGCTTCGAGCGCGACCTTGCGCAGCTCTCCGTTTCGCGCTTCGGCGAATGCAAGAATGTTCGCCATCAGAGAATCTTTGCCTCAGTGTGAAGAAGCTTGACGAGCTCCGGGACTGCAGCTGCGCCTTCGCCGATGATTCGTCCCGGAGCACGATCTGGCGGAAGCTCGAGCTTTTCGATTTTCACTTTCGATTCCCCGAGCTGAGCCGGCTTTGTCTCCAGCTGTTTTTTCTTCGCGGCCATGATTCCCTTGAGGGACGGATAGCGCGCAGTGTTCAGTCCTTCATCGATCGTGAGCACCGCCGGAAGCGGAAACTCAACGATCTGCTGTGCGCCTTCGATCTCGCGCTTTGCGGTTCCCTTTCCGTCAGCGATGTCGAGCCTCGATATCCCGCTCACGCACGGCATGTCGAGCAGCTCGGCGACTATGAGTCCGGTGACTCCGTTAGATGAATCGGGCGCAAGCTTTCCAAAAAGAATGAGATCATATCCGCCGTCCTTGAGCTCGGCCGCAATGGCGCTCGCAATTGCGAAGCCGTCAAACGGAATCTTGTCCGCCTGAAGATGAACACCGCGGTCAGCACCCATGCTCAGGGCTTTGCGGATCGTCTCCTGTACCGAATTCGGTCCAAGCGACAACACCACAACTTCGCCAGAGCCGGCCTTTTCCTTTAGCTGCAGCGCGGCCTCGACGGCCCACGCATCGAAATCATTTAGATCGAACTTGACGCCGGTCTCATCGATCGATGTGCCGTCGCCTCCAATCCTGAAACGCACGTCCATGTCGGGGACGCGCTTTACGCACACGGCGATTTTCACCGAGTGTAGCCCCATTGTGAAAGATTTCACTAAAAATACAGGAACCGGGCCACTAAATCAGGCGGTCGCGGCCGGATAGGCGCATATTCGAGCATGCGTCTCTTGATCGTCGTGATCGCAGGCCTCTTCACAATGCACTCCGCGCGCAATGTCCCTGCGACCGCGCGCATAACTGGCACTGTGCTCGACAGCCTTCACAACGAGCCGCTCGCCGGAGCCCGGATAGTCGTGAGCGGATCCAATCGTGCTGCCTTAACGGATGACGAAGGTCATTTCTCCGTCGACTCGCTGACGCCGGGCACCTACGATGTATTCGTTCAACACGCGCTGATCGACAGCCTGGGCTTGAGGATCGCGGCGCGCGGAATCAAAGTCGACGAAGCATCACCCGCGAAACTTCTGCTCGCCATTCCTGGAATAATCAACGTGCGGAAAATGCTCTGCGGCGAGGCCGATTCGGAGGGAGGCATCATTACCGGACGCGTCGTCAAAGCCGGCACGTCCGATGGAATTGCTTCCGCGAACGTCGCATTGACCTGGTATTCCCTCGGCTCCGACCCAAAAGCACTGCAGTTCACTCCGAGCATCGTCCAAACGATTACTGATGATCGCGGATACTATGCTTTCTGCGGGCTTCCTCCGGACTTCGAGGCGTCCGTCGATGCCTCGAGTGACAAGGACACGACCGCATTGATCCCGGTTTCGCTCGCGTGGAGCTCGATTGGAATTGTGTCGCAGCGCCTTGCGCTCGGCGGCTCGGCGGGACCACTGAGCGGTGTCGTCGTCGATAGCGCAGGCCACGCGATTGGCGGCGCTGCAGTTGATGTTCCGGGCGTGAAGTCGAAGGCGACGTCAAAGCCCGACGGCTCTTTCACTATTACCGACATCCCCGCGGGAACGCGAATCGTTCGCGCCAGAAAGATTGGTTACACCGCCTCGATGGTGGCCGTTGAAGCTGGTTCGGCAGAGCCAGTCCGAATTGCGCTCGGTCCTGCTTTGTCAAAACTCGCTCCCGTCATCGTTCGCGCCATCCGAAGTGATGTTGCGGAGCGCACCGGGTTTTCGAGAAGAATGTTGACTGGTCCGGGGAAGTACGCGTCCGGAGAACAACTCGTTGCCGCGAAGGCCACTTGCATTGTGGATGCACTGCGACATTCGATGATCTGGTTAACGCGTGGCCCGGGTTGCTCGATTGAGCCGGTCGGGACTCATCAGTGGCGAGGTGTCTCAACTCTTCAGCCGCTGCTACCCAGACTGCCTGCCGGTGAGGCTGCGAGAAAGCCAAGCACATCGGTGGCGCCGAGTGGCTGCATGCTGATTTATGTCGATGACATTCCTGAGGGGGACGGTGGACCGATGGATTTAAGCTGGCTGCACGCCGAGGAAGTGGTGGGCGTCGAGTTTTATTCTGCAGCGAGCGCCCCAGCTCGGATCGGACAGACCACCTGCAACGTCATGATGATCTGGACAATCGCTTACCGCGGGGCGCATCACTGAGCGCCGCTACGCACACAAAAAGAATCATCGCTCCAATCCACGCATACAACGCGTGCTGCGTGATCGGCATGCGAAAGGCGCGATAGCTCAAATGCGCATTGCGGAGTCGAGCCCATTCGACGAGCCATTCATACTGCTGGCCTGCCATTAACCCAAATCCCGCTACGATCGGTGTCGCAATTACAACGGCAACGATCAACATCCAGCGCGGCTCATCGTAAAGTCCGCGCCGGATCCTCACCATCATGAAGTAAGCGACAAAGCAGAACATGATCGCCATCGGGACATACACGAGAGCGATGTCGATCCACACATTCCGCTTTCCGCGCGCAGCCTCCACGCGCTCCACGCTCAGCCGGTGCCTGGCGGCAATCACTCCGATCAGCTTTCGCGTGCATTCCCCGCGCTTCTGTGCTCCGACAATGATTCCTTCAGTGCTTCTGAACGTGTCGCCGTACCGAATTCCCAGGTCTTCGGCGAGATTCGCGTCGAGATTCAAATGTCGTACATCGCTGTCGATACTGGGATCCAGGAATGTCGTTGACGGGTCAATCCATTCACATCTGGTATTCAGCCGTTCTTTTGGAAGACACGCAGTCAGTACAACAAGAGAGCAGAGACAAATAAACCCCCGCACTAAATCGGTTCTCATCTGCGTGCAGCGCGCCACAGCGACACGATCATGAGACCTGCAACAATCCCAGCTGAATCAGGAAGCAGGTCACGTAACCGGCAGTGTCCGTGTCCGCTGATTCCCTCGCCGATTTCGATGATGAGTCCGTATAACAGCGAGCCAATCGCGGACTTGACCAAAACCGACCGGTGGGAATCCGAACCGCGCGAGAAATGAATCACGCTCACGACGAAGAAAAGCGTGAACAGTATTTCGTGCCCGTAATTGTGAAATGAATACAGCGCGAGATTCAGCGGGACGAGCATCTCGCACGACTTGGGGTCGATATGCAAGCCGACCTGCGCCGGGAAATAGAGGAAAGAGGAAAGCATGAACGCGATGTACGCCCATCGCTTTCCGAGAAGCGTCGCAACGAGGAACGCGACCGATAACAAGCGTAACGCGATCGTCATTCCGGGATGATACGTCTGTAATAGTCGATCGTCGATTCAGGTCCGAGGCCGCCGGCTATTCCTGCAGTTTTCACGCTGGTTTCCTCGCGGGATGGCGGACTCAGGCAGTTCGCTGCATAGTTCTCAAAGTTGCCTCCGAGGGTACTCCGATGCTACGTGCGTTCCGGTTTTCCCTTCCCCTCGCCTTGCTGGCTGCGGCGTGTTCCGACTCACGCAATCCAGCAGACCCGTCAATAGCGCTGCCCGACGCCTCGCTCGGCCGAATGGCATTCGAGCAATCGTGTGCGGGATGTCACGCATCGCATGATGGATTCGACATCAAGACTTTTGGCTTCACTGACACGACGATCATCCGTCGCGCGGTGAAGCATGTCGATTCATCGACAGCGCGAAACATCGTCGCGTACATCCACAGCCTCAACGCTCCACCACAGGAGAAGATGCTGCGGTTGTTCCAGCCAAAAGGCTCCGCTGTGAGCACCGATCTCGATTTTGCAATCGCACTGTTCGGCCGCGATGCATTTCCTGAGGACATGACCACGGCGTCAATGGCGGCAATCGATCCGCGCAACGTTCAAATCGTTGTGAAGCTCCCCGTGTGGGCGGATGAAGGCACGAACATGGACTGGATGCCGGACATCGCGCTTCCTCCGGGAATACTCAATTACAACGGCTCGCTCGCTGCTGCCGCGATAGCGGGATATACCGCTGCTCCAACAAAAGAGAATCTTTCACGGGCACTCAGTGCGATCAAAACCGCAGATCGCGCGACAGCGAATCCCGATGCACCGTGTCTTCTCGAGGACACGCTGCGCGTTCGCTTCCAGGAATGTTTTGACGTACGTCGCTGGGCATCGACGCTTGTGGCGCTGTACATGATGCACAATGGAATGAATCAGAACCTGGGCGGCGACATTCACGACATCTGGTGGGACGTCGGGAACGCGGCAAGACAGTCAACGCGGTTCGCCAAGAATATCCCCATCGCAAATCCCGACCAGAACTGGACGGCATGGATGTATCTCGGATGGAGCTTCGATCCGTCCAGGCACTCGAGCTTCTATCTGGGGAATGGCTTCAAGACCCTGAACCTCATGCGGGAAGCAACGTTCATCGCACTTCGCAGCGAAGTTGCACGTCCGAAAAACAGTGCAAGCATTTATGAAGACGTCCTTAATGCAGAACGATTTTCGCCGAACGCATGGACGGCTTCAGCGACGGGATTTGCGCTTCGACATTTGAACGAGCGACTTCAAAACGGCGAAAGACCAGCCGACGCGACGACAAAAGCCACTGCATTGTCACAGATGAATACGACTCTTACGGAAGCAGCAAAGAAAGTTTCCGCGACCGACATGGCAAAGCTCAACACTCTCGCTGCGCCGATCCTTACCATACTGCGTCAATAATCCGTAACCTCCTGAATCACGGCCGCGTGGTGTAATTCACCGCGCGGCCACTGTCGTTCGCCGCGACGCTGCGCCATGGAGGGATAAAGGGCACGTGCGCTGCTAAAACAGTAATTCATGAAACAGGCGCGTAATTACGTCGCTCTGGCGGGATTGATCGTCACGCTGCCCCTGATTTTGTCGGCATCCAGAAATCCCGCCGAGCCGATTGTGTATTCGAGGACGACGACATCGACCACCGATACAGTGACGCAAGTCGAAATGCAGAACGTCGACTTCTTTGTCGCTCCTCACATCGCACTTCGAATCAAGCGTCTCGACGGGACGATGCGGAGCAACGTTCCCGGCCCGATTCAGTTCGACGATCGAACGAAGTTCTCTTTCAACGTCGACAATGCCGAAGTAGGCATGACGGCGGGCGATTTGTCAGAGCTGATGAACCGGTACGTGTTCAACTATCCGGGATCTCCCCTGTCACACATTCGCATCACGATTGCGAACGGGGAAATCGTTCAGAAGGGAGTTCTCAGGAAAGTCGCACCGTTGCCGTTCGAGATTCACGCGCAGCTGACGTCCACGCCGGATGGACGAATCAGACTGCATCCGGTTCGCACTGAGATCCTCGGTATCCACGTAGACAAGCTCATGCACGGCCTTGGACTTTCGCTCGAGAAGATCATCAATCTCTCGAAAGCGAAGGGCGCAAAGGTCGACGGCAATGATATCTATCTCTCGCCAACGATGATCCTCCCGCCGCCGGAGATTCATGGACAGCTCGCATCTGCTGGGGTTGAAGGCGATCGAGTCGTGATGCGATTTGGAAACGGCGCGAAAGCTGGTGCGATGAATATTCCCCTCGCGACCGCGAAGAACTACATGTACTACCGCGGTGGGACACTTCGCTTTGGCAAACTCGTCATGCTCGACGCAGACATGCTGATCACCGACCTGGATCCGCAGAATCCATTCGGGTTTGAGCTCGACCGCTATCAACCACAGCTCGTTTCAGGTTATTCGCGAACGCTCGCGTCAGGCGGGCTCGTAGTGTTCATGCATGACATCGATCGCATCAGCCGCGCTTCGCAAGCAGATAACAGCGCCGGCTTTGATTCTCCTGGTCAGGGTACGGCTCCGGCTCAGTCGATTCGATAACCGCGAAGATCAGATAACTACTTGATCGCTTGAGAAAGCGGAGCTCCGTCGAGCTTCTCGGCGGGTTTCAGTTTCAGGACGGCCGCGAGTGTGGGAGCGATGTCGACGCTGCGCACAAAATCGTTGTACTTCCCTGTTTTGAAAGGGCTTCCGTAAAAAATGATCGGGATGTGGCTGTCGATGTCGTACGGCGAGCCGTGCGACGCGACGAGCACTTCGGACCACAGGCTCCCCGGCTCGAGTGTAGCGACGAGAGCGACGTTGGTCCCGGGAGGAAACTGGTGCGTCCATCGGCGCGCGACCGGATCGGTCAGAGTGTCTTTGGTTCGCAACGATTCCAGACGATCGACGCGCTTTACACCGGGAGTTTCCAACGCGGTCTTCGCGAAGAAATCGAGAATGGGATCCGGCTTCTGTTTCGCGCGCGCGAATGCCGCTGCGTCGATCAACACGACCTGTTCGTCAACGTCGATAGCAAGCGTATCGATCTTGAGCTGCGCCATTTTCTGCCGGGTGGCCGTGAGCGCGTCATTCAAGCTCGCACGCGGATGCTGCATTGTCCCCGCGGGGACCAGCTCAGGAATTGTCGTGAACCCGTGATCGGCCGCAAGAACTACGATGACCTTCGTACTATCCCGAAGGCGATACAGAGAATCCAGGAATATTCCGAGGAGCCTGTCAGTTCTGAGAACCTGATCATGCGCCTCGCGCGAGTCGGGGCCGAGTCGATGATTGATGAGGTCGGTTGCAGAGAGCGACATCGCGAGAAGATCCGTCGTCGGACCTTTGCCGAGGTTCATCGCTTTCACTCCGTCAAGAGCGAATGCGACCGTGATCTCGTCCATGAACGGCGTGCCGCGAAGGAAGCTGGCCGCGCGCGCCGGATCGTCGGGGATAGCATGCGGAAAGACGTAATCGTTCCCTGCCCCTTCCACCGAAACAGAATCGGGCTCAGGATATTCTGACACCGGTCGCAGCAGCGTCCACTGCTTTCCGGCGTATGACTGAGGCATCCGACGCGCGTTGAACTGCGCTACCCACTCCGGAAGTGACTCCATGTAGTAAGTGCTGGTCGTGAAAGCTCCGTCGCCCGGATACCAGAACACCTCTTCTTTCGCAGTGCCGATCGGTAGTATTGCGCCACGATCCTTCATCGACACGGACAGCGCCCGCGTCTTTCGATCTTTCGACTTCATCCAGTCGAACAGCTCGGTGCCCTGAAATCTTTTCGGCGAAGCGCCGATTGCGCTCGAGCCTATCAGCGGAAACTGCTGGTCCACTACGCCAAGCCGATTTGCCTGGATGCCAGTCGATCTGGGGAACCGGCCCGAAAGGAGGCTCGCGTGTCCCGGTGCAGTTTCGGTAATCGCGTGGTCCTGGTGCGCATTGGTAAACCAGGCTCCGCCGCGAATCAGTCGTGCGAGACCGCCGTTGAGCTGAGGTCCGAATTTCTCGAGGTTGCCCTCTCGGAAACCGTCGATCGTGATCATCACGACCAGCGTCGGGGCGGGCTCCTGAGCTTTTACGATCGGAGCAACAGCAAGGGTCAGGACAAGCAGTAGGCGTCGCATAAGGACGAATGTGGGCAACGGGGCAGAATCCGGCAAATACCATATGGCGTGAATGCCGCGCATTTCCAATAATTAACGAACGTCAAACAAGTTTCGCTGGAGGCAGTAGAGATGGGCCCGATTTCCCCACGCGCTCTCATCCTGGCGCTTTGTCTCGCAGTGCCTGCTGTCGCACCTCTCGCAGCTCAGGAAGATTCCGCCGCAATCAAGCAGGCCAAGGAGCTGAAAAAAGCGCTCGCGCGCGCGAAAGCTTCAGAGCCGTTCTACACAGCGATGGCGCCGCTCGAGCTGAGACTCACGACGAACATCAAGCGCATTCGCTCCGACAAGGGAGAAACAACGCCATGGCGTCCCGCGACCATTTCCTATACGGATGCGGCTGGAAAAGTCGTGACGATTCCGACGCAGATCAAAACGCGCGGAATCTGGCGTCTGAAAAACTGCGAGTTCCCTCCGCTCCGACTGAACTTCAAGGGCGAAGAGACGAAGAACACGCTGCTCGAGGGAATCGACAAGCCCAAGCTCGTGAGCTTCTGTCGCAATAACGACACGTTCGAAGAGTACATCACCGAGGAAATGCAGCTGTATCGCATTTACGGATTGCTCACTCCCGCAACACATCGCGCGCGACTTCTGCACCTCACTTATGCCGACAGCGCAACCGGAAAAGTTCAGGCGACCCGAATGGCAATTCTTCTCGAAGAGCCCGAAGTCGTAGCCGCCCGTCTCGGCGGAGTGCTTGTGAACATCAAGGGCGCAACGCCGTCGGACCTTTCGGCCAGCCAGGATGTCCTGGCCTCGGTGTTTCAGTACATGATTGGAAATACAGACTGGTCCACGTTTGCGCTGCACAACGTAGAGCTCGTCCGGAACTCCGACGGTGATCACCTTCCCATTCCGTACGACTTCGACTTCTCGGGAGTGATCGGAACGAATTACGCGACGGCCGATCCATCGCTCAAGATCGAGACGGTGAAGCAGCGGCTGTATCGAGGTTTCTGCGGATACAAGCCGGAAGAATTCTCGAAAGTGTTCGCGCTCTTCAACGAGAAGAAGAACGCGATCTACGCGCTGTACGACGATTCGATCGGATCGCGCCTGTCCAAGCGCACGCGCGAAAACACTCTCAAGTACTTCGACGACTTCTACAGTACCATCAACAATCCGAAGAAGGCGAAGAACGACATCATGGACGCCTGCGTGAAGGTGCGCTAACGCCGCGTAAGAATCACGTGCATCGCACGCTCGCCCATCGCTGACCGCGAGCACTCGTAGCCGAGTGCTCGCAGGTCGAGCCCCTGGAAAAGATTCTCACCGTTGCCCATAACGACTGGGCGAACAGCAAAATGCGCCTCGTCGACGAGTCCGGCCTGCAGGTACTGACGGATGGTCGCTGTTCCTCCACCGATGCGAACATCCTTGTCACCCGCCGCATCCTTCGCGCGCTCGAGCGCTTCGTGAATGCCACCAGTCACGAAATAAAAGGTAGTGCCGCCCTTCATCTCGACTGGATCGCGCTTGTACTTCGTGAGCACGAACGTCGGAACGTGATACGGGGGCTCTTCTCCCCACCATCCTTTCCAGCCGTCATCGGTCCACGGACCACGACTGTGGGCGAACATGTTGCGTCCGAGTATCCATGCGCCTTTGCCGGACATCGATTCTTCGGCGAACCCGTTATCGATTCCGGTTTCGCCCTTGCCGGACCCGTGCATCGACTGGAAAACCTGAGTGGGAAAGAACCACCCCATCACCTCTCCGAACCGTTCTCCGAGGGGATTCTCGAGACTCTGATTCGGACCGGCTGCAAAGCCGTCGATGGAAACTCCAATCGCCTGAACGACAACTCTTCCCACTATTCGCTCTCCGTGTGATAGAGGCGGAAGTTAACTCGCCATTCGCGTGGCCATGACCGGCTCCTCCTTTCGCTTCTTGCGAAGGAGTCCTGCAGAGATCAGCGTGATTACGAGTCCCACCGGAAGCGGCTCGACAATTGTGTACGCGGCGCGGACGAGCGGATTCTTGTAGCTCTCCCACGTCTTGTCCGCTTCGGCTCTCATCTTGAGGAGCTCGGCGTCGCTTTTCCCTTCTTTTTTCGCCTGGTCGATCATGTACGCTGTGTAGCGCTGGCCGAAGTCGGGAATGTATTTGCGATAAACGAAATCCCAGGAGACGACATAGCAAAGGCTGGCAATCATGACGATTCCCATCCCCACTATGAATCCGCGTCCGAAGGTGATGTATCCGCCTGCTACGTTGTCGCGGTACGACCGAATGCCGAAGTAAATGAGCAGGAAGGCTGCGACCATCGTCGTGTAGCCGATGATCATCGAGCGGTCGAAGCCGACGTCGCCGATGTAGATGACGGTGACGTCCATGATCACCGACATGATCACACCGGCAATCAATCCGAATACGAGAATTGTTCTTTTCATTGTCGTTTTGGTTGAGGTCGGCGACATCCTAGCAGTTCCTGATTGGATTTCGCGTCACCCTTTCGGGTGATTTTCGCTCAAATCTGCAAAATCATCCGTTCGGGTGAACGTCTCAGGCTATCAGACCGGCCTGCTTCGCAATCTGGACCGCCTGGGTTCGACGCTTTGCGTTCAGCTTTTCGAAGAGGCGGCTCGAATGCGTCTTCACGGTGTTCTCGCTTACGAAAAGCTTCTCGGCGATTTCGCGGTTTGATAATCCGGCGGCTATCAGATTCAGGATCTCGTGTTCTCGCGGGGTGATTCCCATTGCCTGGATTTTCGCCGGATCGACCACGACGGGTCCGGCCTCAACTACTACTTCTTTCGTTTTGGTAAGCTTGAGACCGAGCCATATACCGAGTGCTGCGAAGATCGAAGCGACGATCGCGCCGTAAATCTCGAATGAGTGCTCGACCATGAGGTACCGATACTCGACGAATTTGAGCAGCACGACGAGCAGTCCTCCGACAATGCCGAAAAGAAGGACGGTCTTACGCACCGGATTTTGATTTTCGTGACCAGCGCCACTCGACGCAGGCAGTCATCAGGATCGCTCAGGAATCATCTAATCCAACTTACCGCTCAGCCGGAAACGCGCACTACTCTTTTTTGGGTTTCGTCAATTCACACGGAACCGGATCGGCAAACATTGTCGGCTTCACGTCTATCAGCGCCCACGTCACGGGCTTCTCCGGTTGTCGCACTGGTCTGGCCCGGACCAGATAATTCGTTTGTGTCCCCGTCCAGAATCCTGTGTCACATCGGTGCTGAAGCGAAATCGAGAATTCCACAGACCACTCCGTGCTGTCTCTTCTCGGAATTCCAATCTTCAGCTCGCCCCGTCGGTCGAGCGAGTCAATAGTCAGGCGCTCCTGGAGTTTTGCAACAATCTTCCGTCGCGCGTCGATCCAGTACGGGTGAAGGGAATCTGCGACGACCACGTGAAAAGAATCAGCTATCATGCGCAGGGGGAGATTCAACGTCCGCGGTAATTCTTGTTCGATACCATCTGTCAGCCTCCGAACCAGCGTTGAATCCACCGGCGTGTACACCGGGTATTCGACCAGACGAAATGGCTTTGACCTGAACACAACACTGCGGGCCTTTGGCTTCCCCGCTTCGAGGCCAAGCGTCCAGCTCGAGACAAGGCGATACGTTCCCCCTACGGAGTCCATGCGGAGCTCTGGTTCGATCCGGTGTCCGGGATCGAAAGCGTAGTAGTCAGCAACGCCGGACATACTCTTACCCGCGGCGATGTAGAAGTCGGGTATGATTCGGCAAAGCAGCGTCGGTTTATCCAGCACACCTACCCACTTACCATCGATCAATTTTTCGAAACCAGGAAGTCGCGGTCCGCCGCACCCCGCACTCGATATGGGGTTTCCGGTCGTGTTCGTGAACTTGAAGGGAATCCCGCCGAGATGGGCGATTCCGAAGTGGTATCCGGAGTATTTCGCCGAATCGATCTCTATTCCGAGCGTTATTGGTCGCCGCGACTGCAGGGTTGCACATCCCGCCGCAGCTAAAAGAAAAAACGCGCCAATGGATCGTGGGGCAAAGAGCACCCTTCAACTTACGGCAGCGTTCTCCCATTTCGCAGAGGCGCCGCGAGCAGCAGCGTCAGTTCGGTCTTAACTTTCCCAGCATGAAAGGCGTTTTCTCTCCCGTCGTAACTCCGTTCAAGAAGAATCTCGCACCCGATCCGGAACGGCTGACAAGGCATTGCCGCTGGCTCCTGTCTAATGATGTAGGCCTCGCCGTTTTCGGAACGAATTCGGAAGCCAACTCGATGTCGGTCGAGGAAAAACTTGAGCTGCTCGACCATCTCGTGGTTTCGGGAATGGATCCGGCGAGAATGATGCCCGGCACCGGATGTTGCGCCCTCACCGATACCGTTGCACTCACCAAGGCAGCGACGAGCTATGGATGCCGTGGAGTGCTCATGCTGCCGCCTTTCTATTACAAAGGTGTGAGCGACGAAGGATTGTTCAGGAGCTACGCCGAAGTGATCGAGAGAGTCGGCAGCAAAGTGAGGATTTACCTCTACAATATTCCGCCTGTCTCTCAGATTCCGCTGAGTGTCGCACTCATCGCACGATTGATCGACAGGTACCCGAACAATGTCGTTGGGATCAAGGACTCATCCGGCGACTGGAACAACACGAAAGCCTACCTCGACAACTTTGCGTCAGCAGGATTCGAAGTCTTCCCAGGGGCCGAGACGTTTCTCTTGCAAGGCCTTCGGAACGGCGGATTCGGATGCATCAGCGCGACTGCGAATGTGAATCCCGGTCCGATCGCACGCTTGATGAAAAACTGGGAATCATCCAACGCCGATGAGGAACAGACAAAGCTCGACGTAGTGAGAAAGATCTTTGCGACCTATCCGATGATCCCCGCGCTGAAGGCGGCCGTGGCTCACTACGGCAACAATCCCGAATGGGCGACGGTTCGTCCACCTCTCGTCGAACTTACGGAAGCACAACGAGCGTCCTTCATCGCCGAGCTGGATGCTGTTGGCTTCACCACGCCGGGCCTGAATTAACTTTCCGAGAATGCCCGCAAAGATCCCACCTGGAACACCCGACCGGCTCAAAGGCCTGGTCGACGTAGCAAACAATCTCGGATGGAGCTGGAACCGCGAAGCACGCGCGCTCTTTCGCACAATAGACGAAAACCTCTGGCACCTGTGCAGACATAACCCCGTCGAATTTCTCTCGCGGCTGGATCCGAAAACCCTGATCGACTTGAGCAACGATCCGGAGTTTCTTAAACAGTATGACGAAGTCATGCGATGGTTCGCGAACGAATCATCGTTCGACAACACGTGGTTCTCCGAAAATCACGAAGACCTCAAGGACAAAACCATCGCGTACTTCTGCGCCGAGTTCGGGCTGCATTCATCGGTACCGATATATTCCGGCGGCTTGGGCGTACTTGCCGGCGATCACTGCAAAGCATCGTCAGACCTGGGAGTTCCGCTGGTCGGCGTAGGAATTCTTTATCGCGCCGGATACTTCGACCAGCAGATTCGCATCGACGGATGGCAGGAAGACTCCGATGTGAATTTCGATCCCGATAACACCCCCATCACGCCAATCAAGTCGGGCGACGGAAAAGCGCATCTCGCTGTCGTGAAGACGTTCGGTCGCGACGTCTGCATTCGCGCGTCACGACTAATGGCGGGACGCACGCCAATCATTCTTCTCGACACAGACCTCGAAGAGAATCACGAAGACGATCGCGATCTTCTGAGCAAGCTCTACGCAGGCGGTCCCGCACTTCGTCTCAGGCAGGAATGGCTATTAGGTGTCGGAGGAGTGCGAGTCCTTCGCGCCCTCGGATATGATCCTGCTGCCTGGCATGCGAATGAAGGACACGCGTCGTTCATGATGGTCGAGCGCGTTCGCGAATACACATCGCAGGGAATGTCGTTCGACGACGCCGTTCACAAAGTCCGCGCCGCGAGCACGTTCACCACTCACACACCTGTGCCTGCGGGCCACGACATCTTCGATCGCGACCAGATCATCGCCTGCACCGGTCCGGTCTGGGAAGAAATGGGGATTACACAGGATCAGTTTCTCGCGATCGGGAAGCATCCCGTGCCTGGAAACACGCAATTCCACATGACGTCGACAGCGATTCGTCTTTCACGAAGAGTGAATGCCGTTTCAAAACGTCACGGGATTGTCACGCGTGAGCTTTGGAAAGGATTGTGGCCGAATCGTGACCGCGATGAAGTTCCGATTGGCCATGTTACAAACGGTGTGCATCTCGCGACCTGGATGGCGAATCCGATCATGGCGCTTCTCGATCCAAAGCTTGGATCGCATTCAGGCGCTCACTTCTCGGAATCGGGAACGTGGGATCGTGTTCTTTCCCTCGACGACCACGAGCTGTGGCATGTGCATCTCCGTCTCAAGAACACGCTGATGCGTCTCATCCGCGAGGAAGCGCGGCGCAACTTCGTCGACGGCTCACATGAAGCAGCGCAGCTCGTCGGCGCTGGACTGATGCTCGACCCCGATGCGCTGACGATCGGGTTCGCGAGAAGATTCGCTACGTATAAGAGGGCGAATCTCATCTTCAAGGACGTCGAGCGACTGCGCTCGATCCTCGTCAACACTTCCCGTCCGGTACAGATCGTTTTCGCCGGAAAAGCACATCCCGAGGATACCCCGGGGAAAAAGATTCTTCAGGACGTGCATGCATTCACGCGCGATCCACTTTTCGAGGGGCGCGTAGCGTTCCTCGAGGATTACGACATGCATATCGCTCACCTTCTTGTGCAGGGAGTCGATCTGTGGTTGAATCTCCCTGTTGTCCCGATGGAAGCTTCGGGGACAAGCGGGATGAAGGCGGCAATGAACGGGGTACCGCAGCTCAGCACGATCGACGGATGGTGGGAGGAAGGGTTCGACGGAACCAACGGATGGACCATTCCTTTTGCAACGAGTCCGGCAACTGCCGATCAGGAAACAGCCAACCACTTCTACACGCTGCTCGAGGATGAAGTCGTTCCGCGATTCTACGATCGTGGCAACGGGGCTCCCCGCGAGTGGGTGAAGGTGATGAAGAACGCAATGCGCGTCGCCGGTGAACACTTCACCGCGCGTCGCATGCTCGAGGAATACGTGTCGAATTATTATGTCCCGTCGATGACCGGCGAGACGTCACCTGACGATCCACCGGTATACTAGGCGAGTGCCAAGAGTCCGGACGCGCGCGCGCAAGCCGCTGCACGGCGAGAATCTGAGATCACCATCCGGTGCTCCGATCTCGATCGTGCACATCACCGCGGAGTACACTCCGTACGCGCGCACCGGCGGACTCGCTGAAGCAGTCCAGGGGCTCGCCGATGTTCAGTCGAAGATGGGATTGCCCGTCTTCGTAATCGTCCCGCTCTATCGCACGGTACGCACTGTCGCGAGAAATCTCGAGCAGGTTGGACCAGAGATCGCAGTTCAGGTCGGCCCAAGAAGAGAGCATGTGAAGTTCTATCGCGATGCGGACAAGACGACCGGTCCGACGGTGATCTTCGTCGAGAACGAGCCGTATTTCGATCGCGAAGGAATTTATGTCGAAGCCGGAAGAGACTACGCCGACAATCCGCGACGCTTCGCACTCTTCGCACGCGCGGCGATCGAAGCAATCTCGGCCGTCGTGAACGGACCAGTGCTCGTTCACGCGCACGACTGGCATGCCTCGCTCGCACTCGTGTACATGCGATCGTACGATGATCTTCGTCAACGATTCCGCGGAACAGGTGCGGTGCTCTCAGTTCACAACGGCGGGTATCAAGGGCACTTCGGAACCGGAGTCATCAACGATCTCGGAATTCCGCCGAAGACCTTCAACCTTCATCAGCTCGAGTGGTACGGCAAAGTCAATTTCCTCAAGGGCGGACTCGCGTTCTGCGATTACGCGGTGACAGTGAGTCCCAATCACGCCGAGGAATTGCGCACGCCGGAAGGTGGATTCGGCTTGCACGCGATGTTCACGCATATGGGCGATCGCTTTCAGGGCATTACAAACGGCATAGACGTCGAGAAATGGAATCCCGGGACTGATAAAGAGATCCAGGCAAACTTCACGCGCGAAGACACGTCGAGAAAAGCCGAGTGCAAGGCGGCGCTTCAGCGCACATTCGGATTGCCGCAGCGGCGCGACGTTCCACTGATCGGAATGTGCGGACGTCTCGTGAAGCAGAAAGGCTTCGACATCATTCTAGCGAGCGGTGCGATTCGCGCACTCGACGCACAATGGGTTTTCCTCGGACAAGGCGAAGAGAAATACAAGGCAGTGCTGCGCGATTTCGAGCGAACGAGACCACAGCACGTCAGCGCTGAGTTCAACTTCACTGATAAAGTCGAGCATCGCCTCATCGCGGGATCCGATCTGCTTTTAATGCCGTCCGAATACGAGCCATGCGGTCTCACGCAGATGAGAGCGCAGCGGTATGGCGCCCTCGTGATCGGCCGACGCGTCGGTGGTATCACCGATACAGTACAGGACGACGCGACGGGATTTCTCTTCGACGCATTCACGCCCAACGCATTCGATGGCGCAGTCGGTCGCGCGCTCGCGCGCTTCTATGACAAGGAGGCGTGGCGCCCGCGAATGTACGAAGCAATGGGACGCGACTTCGGCTGGGATTCGTCGGCCAATCGCTACATCCAGCTCTATCGCAGAGCTATCGCCTCGCAAAATCCCGAGAGCTGATGGATTTCGTCCTCACACTTCACAGTCATCTTCCGTACGTCCTCAATCACGGTCGCTGGCCTCACGGCAGCGACTGGATTTCAGAGGCAGCAGTAGATACTTACCTGCCGCTCATCGACTCGCTGCGCGCGCTTGCTGAAGATGATGTGTATGCGCCGGTAACGATCGGCATTACTCCGATTCTGGCGAATCAGCTCGCGAGCCCTGTCTTCGAATCAGAGCTGAGGCAATTCATCGCCCAGCGATTCGAAGCTTGCGATGAAGCAGAAGCTGCAATGGCTGGATCTTACGACGAGAACCTGATTCCCGTCGTTCGATACTGGCGTGAGCGCTACGCGTGGCTGCTCGACCTGTACAACTCGATCAACGCCGACATCATCGGCGAGTTCAAAAAGCTCGCAGACCAGGGTCGCCTCGAGATCATCACCTCCGCGGCGACGCACGGATTTCTGCCGCTCCTGGGACGCGATGAGTCGATTCGATTTCAGCTATCTGTCGGACAGGCGGAGCATGAACGTCTCTTCGGTCGAAGAGCGTCGGGGCTTTGGCTTCCCGAATGCGCGTATCGTCCGCCTGGCCCGTGGCATCCGCTTCCCGGCGCGCGAATGTATCGTCATCGCGCCGGCATCGAGTCGCATCTTCTCGAGCACAACGTTCGATTCGTCTTCGTCGACGCGCATCTCGCCGAAGCAGGAATGCCCCTCGGCGTCTATGGCGAAGCGCCATTCGGTCCCGGTGATCTCGTTCAGGAAACGCGGCGACTGCGCGCGAGTGAAGTGGCGCGCACTCCCTACAAGGCGTACTGGATAGGACATCACGGAAGGCGACTCGCACCGCGCGCGCTCGTTCGCGATCCGCGCTCATCGATGCAGGTATGGTCGCGCCATGGTGGATATCCTGGATCGGGTGAGTACCTCGAGTTCCACAAGATTCGTTATCCCGGTGGACTGAAACTCTGGCGAGTGACCTCCCAGGGATCCGATCTCGGACAAAAGGCGAAATACGATCCCGATGCAGCGAGTAATCAGGTTCAGCGTCACGCAAAACATTTCGCGCGACTGCTTGGACGCGTCGGCGATACGCTGCAGCGACAGGGAGCTGAAGTAATCGTCGCTCCGTTCGATACAGAATTATTTGGTCACTGGTGGTACGAAGGCGTCGACTTCATCGAAGAGCTTTATCGCCAGATTGACATTCAGGGTGGTGTGCGCCCGCTCACCGCTTCACGTCATCTCGACAATGCACGATCCGACGTCGCGCTTCAGCTGAGCCCCGGATCGTGGGGGAAGGATGGCGACTGGAGCATGTGGCTCAATCCCGCGACGGCGTGGACGTGGGAAATGTTGTGGCCACTGGAAGAGGAGTTCTGGGCAATTGCGCCGGAAGCGATCAACAATCCTGCGCTTCATTCGATTCTTGCGCAGGCAGCGCGCGAATTGCTGCTCGCGCAATCGTCGGACTGGCAGTTCATCATCAGCACCGGAGAGGCGGCTGATTACGCCGAGCAGAGAATCCGCCTCCATATCAGTGATTGCGCTCGCCTGATGCATGACATGCGCAGCGGACAGATCGAGCGCGCTCAGAAGCTCGCGAGCGAGCTCGAGTCGCGCGATCACGTTTTTCCCAACATTCTCGACACGCTGAGGGTTTGCCTGGAGAAGTGAGTCGATCAGTTGTAGTGCACGGCCACTTCTATCAGCCGCCACGTGAAAATCCCTGGACAGGAATTGTGGAGGAGGAGCCGACTGCTGCCCCCTTCCACGACTGGAACCAGCGCATCGCCAGCGAGTGCTATGCCCCGGTCGCGAACGCGCGGGTACTCGGTAGCGATGGGCAGGTAGAGTATCGGGACAATCTCTACGAGATGATGAGCTTCGATGTCGGTCCAACTCTTTTCGAGTGGATGGATACCGCGGCGCCGGCGGTCTATGCATCGATTCTCGAAGCCGATAAGGCGAGTGTGGCCCGTCTCGGCCATGGCAATGCCGTGGCGATGCCGTACCATCACACGATTCTTCCGCTGGCAACGAAACGCGACAAGATCACCGAGGTGCGGTGGGGAATCGCCGATTTCCGCAGTCGCTTCGCCCGCGAGCCCGAAGGATTCTGGCTTCCCGAGACTGCAGTTGATGAAGAGACACTCGAAGTTCTCGCGGATGAGGCGATCGCGTTCACGATTCTCGCGCCGCATCAGGTGAAAGATGTGGATCCATCCGGCCTGCCGCTTCGTTATCGCGCTGAGAACGGACGAGACATCGCGCTGTTCACCTACGACTCGGTTCTTTCCGCCGACATCGCTTTTGGTCGACTGATTCGCGATGGAGCATTGCTCGCTGACCGTCTCGATCCGCGAGACGAACGATCGCTGGTCTCGGCAGCAATGGATGGTGAGACGTTCGGTCATCATCATCGCTTTGGTGAGATGGCGCTCGCGCGGGCGTTTCGTTTTCTCGAGGAGCGTGAGACCGTCAGGATCGAGAACTTCGCGTCGTTCCTCTCGAGAAATCCACCGCAGCACGGTGCAGTACTCGTCAGCCCGAGCTCGTGGAGCTGTTCACACGGAGTGGAGCGGTGGCGATCGAATTGCGGATGTCGTCTTACGTCGGAGGTCGAGACAAGCCAGGAATGGCGCACTCCGCTCAGGGAGAGTCTCGACTGGCTCGCAGGTGAGCTGCACGAGATTTTCGAGCGCGACGGCAGCGAGATTTTCACCACCGATCCATGGACGATCCGCAATGCGTTCGGAGACGTCATCGGGTCTTCTGAAGCGAAGATCTTCACCTTCATCGCTGGATCGATCACGAATCGCAACGACGGCGGACGCCTCGAGCGCGCGGCCGAGCTTCTCGCGATGGAGGAGAATGCTCTGCGAATGTTCACGTCATGCGCGTGGTTCTTCGATGATCTTGCCCGGATTGAAACGATCCAGGTTCTCAAGTACGCAGCGTTCGCAATTGATCTGTCAGGCGATTCAAAGAGGCTCGAGACGGAATTTCTCGATCGGCTTGGAGACGCGGTGAGCAACGATCCAGAGGAAGGAACAGCCCGCGACATCTGGCGAACGAAGGTGATGGTATGACGGTCCGGTTTGTGTTCGGCGTTCACATGCATCAGCCGGTCGGCAACTTCGATCACGTCTTCGAGGAGCACACGCGGGACGTATATCTCCCTTTCCTGCAACGACTGGCAGAGCGGGATTTCTTTCCCATAGCGATGCATCTGTCGGGTCCGCTGATGGAATGGCTTGACCGCGCCCATTCGAGCTATCTCGACATGGTCGGGGAGCTCGCGTCGCAGGGAAAGATCGAGATGCTTCTCTCAGGTTATTACGAGCCGATCCTCGCTGCGCTTCCTCGCGATGACCGGGTCGAGCAGATCCAGTGGATGCAGCGCGCGATCGAAGCCAGATTCGGCGTGAAAGCCAGCGGTCTCTGGCTGACTGAGCGAGTGTGGGAGCCCGAGCTTCCCGCAGATCTCAATGATGCCGGAGTGCGATATGTCTTTGTCGATGACCGGCATTTCCTGGTAACCGGATTCAATCGCGACCAGCTTCACGTTCCGTGGAGAACGGAAAGCAATGGACGAGCTGTCGACGTCCTCGCGATCGATGAGCGACTGCGATACCTGATTCCTTTTCGTCCTACATCGGAGATTGAAGATTATTTCCGCGAGTTGAATGAAGCCGGTCAGCCGATCGCCGTGTTTGCCGATGACGGAGAGAAGTTCGGCGGATGGCCGGGAACGCGTGAATGGGTTTACGACAAGGGATGGCTCAAGCAATTCCTCGACTCGATCGAAAAGCTCGTCGCATCGGCGGAAGTAATGCTTAGCACGGGCTCGGCCGCTCTCGACGCGACGCCATCTGGTGGAATTGCGTATCTGCCGACTGCATCCTATCGCGAGATGGAAGGCTGGTCCCTTCCCGCCGCGGGTGCGCTTCAGCTCGCCGAGCTCGAGAAGAATCTTGGAACTGACAACTCGTTCATTCGCGGATCGCACTGGAAGAACTTTCTGGCGAAGTATCCCGAATCGAATCGCGCGCACAAAAAGATGCTCGCGCTGTCCGCGCTTTGCCGTCGCCGCGGTGATCCGGAAACAGCGAGACGCGCCGTTGGTCGAGCTCAGTGCAACGATGCATACTGGCACGGAGTGTTTGGCGGACTGTACCTGCCGCATCTTCGCGAGGGAATCTGGAAAAACCTGGCGATTGCGGAGCGTGAGCTTCGGCGGGGCGAGTCGCTCGAGATCGAGCTTCTCGATTTCGACTTTGATGGCCGTGATGAAATCTGGATTCATTCATCGAAGTTCTCCGCGATCGTCAAGGACGGGACGATCGTCGAGTACACGATCTTCGATGACGAGTTGAACTACGCCGACGTTCTCACGCGAAGATTCGAGGCCTATCATCAGATCGAGGCGTCGCAGGGAGCATCGCACGACGATTCAGGTGATGGTGTGCCAAGTATTCATCATCTCGAGGAATCGATGCGGCTCAAGGAACAACCGCCGGTCGATGCCCGCAATCGCGCAATGTTTGTCGACAGCATCAACATCGAAAGTTTTGAGATAACGGGGCCGAACGAAATAACGTGCAGCGGCGCTGGAGTCGAGAAACGTTTTCAGTTTGCCGACAACGGGGAAATCATTGTGACGTGGACATGGAGCTCGGTCTTTCCTTTTTCGACCGAAATTTCTATCACCCGCGAGCTCGACATCACGGCGACGCCGTCAGCCAAGCAGTCTGTGAAGTCGGTGGAAACAGTCGCGAAATCAGAGCGCGGATTTGATCGGACTGTTCAGGGTCAATCCGTCACTCTCGAGTGGGATGCCTCCCTGGGTCGCGCGGAAGTTCGTATTCAGCCGTATTGACAACATTCGGAAGAAGAAACGGAAGCGCATCGCGGAATCTTCGCGCCCAGGCGCTCTCATGATGCGCGCCGAATTCCTCTTCGACCCACATCAGGTCTTCACCCAGCCGGTATCCTTTCTCGAGAAGAACGTCCCGCAGTCGCAAAGCCTTCTCAACGTGTCGCTCACCCTCGAGATCTCCAACATCGAGATAAAGTTTTCCTGGCGAGTACGGCGCACGCTCGATGAACGAGAACATCTTCGCTTCGTTGAGCCACAGTGATGGACTCAGTACTCCCGAAAATCCGAACACATCGGGATAGCGGAAGAACGCATAAAGACTGATTAGTCCGCCCATCGATGACCCGGCAATTCCAGTGTGCTCGTCATCCGGAATCGTGTAATAGCGCTCGTCGATCATCGGCTTCACGGTATCGATCAGCCAGTCGAGATACTGATCGCCCTTTCCTCCGCCGAGCTTCGGATGCTCGAACGGCGAATATTCGTTGAGCCGCTCCGCGCCCATGTTCGGAATTCCAACGACGATCGCGCCAAGCCCGTCCATGCTGACTTCTGCCATCGCGACATCGACATTCCACGAGCCGGCGAAGCTCGTCGCGGGATCGAACAGGTTCTGCCCGTCATGCATGTAGATGACGGGATAGCGCTTCTCTCCGGACGCGTGTCCGCCAGGAAGCGAGACGAGAAGATCGCGCTCGTTGTCGAGCTGCGGCGAATAAACACGATCGATTCTCTCGATTGTTCCGAACGGATTCTTAGACCCCTCACGCCTGCGGCGCAAAAGGCTGGTCAACGACGACAATTCGATTTTACCCCGCGTACATGTTCAGATCAGTTCCGACTGCGTCAGCTATGTCGAACAGCGTCTGCAGGTCGGGATGACGGACGGTTACGTATCCGTCAGAGATCAAAGTCTGTACCCAGTTTCGCCGGGGAGCGCCAATTGGAAGGAGATCGATGTTCACGATGTACGGGCCGAAGCGGCGCTTGATGCTCTCGAGCCCTTCAATACGCTGAATTCTTCCCTGCCCCTGCGCGCGCTTGAAGATGTTGGCGGTGTTGTACTTTCGCGTCGCATCCTGACTGAAGCGTCCGTGAACCTCTGCCTCGGCGTATCCGCGGAAGAGATCGATGTCCGAAACGAAATTCATCAGGTCGACAGTGCGTGCTCCAGCAGGGCGTGCGGCAATCTCGCCGAACACGACCTCACCGTTCGACTTGCGATACCACTCCATATGAGTGAAGCCGGTCTTGAATCCCAGCGCGTCGATGACCGCCTGACCCATCTCGTGGCCTTCTTTCAATTCAGGCGCATCGAGGTCGCGAAGACACAATGTCTGCGGACTGATCCACTCATTGCTGCGCGCGTTGAGCGGACGCGGACGATAGTAGCCGATGTTCTTGTACACCATCTTCCCGTCGACGCAGATGGTGTCATACGTGTACTCCTCGCCGTCGATGAATTCCTCGACGTTCACGTGATCGACATGCCCCATCTTCTTGATGACTTCCTTGAGCTGCTCTGCATTGTCGACGCGATGTGTATCCATCGACCCCGCACCGGCAATCGGCTTGATGATCACCGGATATCCGATCTTCTTGATCGCCGCGCGAACTCCCTGCGCGCTCTTCGCTCCCTTGTGCCTGGGCGTGCGAATTCCCGCCTTCGCAACCTTCTCCTTCATGATGTCCTTGTCGCGGAATGCATTTGCTTCCTCAACTGACATTCCCGGAACGTTGAGGGCTTCGCGCAACCTCGCGGCGAGAAGAACACCGGGCTCCCACAGGCAGATCACACGATCGATGTGCTTTCCCTGTGCCCACGGCGTAACTACGCGCACGCACTCGTCTTCGTCCTGCAGACTCGGCACACGCACATACGCTGCGAGATGACGCGCGGCGAGCTGCGGAACATCATGCTCTGGCTGGTCACCGACTCCGATTACCTTCGCGCCCTCGAGCGCGAGCCCGCGCACAAAGAGTGGCATCTCATCGGGATAACCCGGCGCAATCATTATGACGTTCATCCTAGCTCGACCCTCACAGTGGAAATCAATTTCTGCAATGCATGCATCACCACGTCCGTTTGCGGATGACGCAGGATAATGTATCCATCACCTTCATAGCTCGAAGACGGCGCAGCTCCCGGAACGGGCAGCTTCACATCGACGACGAGGTGTCCGATCTCGCGCGAGATGTCTTCGAGCCCATGAACCTTCCTGATCCGTCCGCTTCCCTGTCCGCGCAGAAACGCGACGCCGACTGCGTACTTCCGTACCGGAATCTCAAACTGCTCAAAGATCATCACCTTGCACCACGCCTTCACGAAGTCGATGTCATAAGCGCGTGAATTGAGCGTAGTGATTTGCGCTCCGGGTGGACGCGCAGCGACTTCGCTGATCGCAATGGTTCCGTCTTTTCGACGGAACCATTCCATGTGGCTCAAGCCCGTCTCCATGCCTAACGCTTTCAGGGCTTTCGTCCCGGCCGCGCGGATATCGTCGTATTTCGCATCATGAACTTCGCGCGGCGATACGACGCACCATTGAATCCATTTGTTGCGAACGACGTCGAGCGGGTTCGGATAATAATGAGTGAGCGAGTGCCACACCGCGTGGCCGCGGATCGAGATCGTTTCAAGAGAGAATTCGTCTCCCTGAATGAATTCTTCGATCAGCGCAGGCTCACCATGACGCGGGGCTGCTTGCGAGACTGCATCCCGAAGGGCTCTTTCGTCATCGGCTTTGAATGTTGCGATCGACCCAGCTCCTGCGGGCGGCTTTACGACAACCGGATATCCGATCTCGTTCGCGAACGCGACGGCCTCATGAGCCGATTCAGCGAGACTGTGTCGCGCGCACGGAACTCCGTTCGCGTGAAACACGTCCTTCATCAGGTTCTTATCACGAAAGCGCGCGGCCACCTCGGGCAACATTCCTGGAATTCCGAGCTTCTCTCTCACTTCGGCAAGCGGTCCCTGCAGCTGTTCATATGCGCCGAAAAGCCTGTCGATTCCACCGAGTCGCTTCCCAAGCTCATCTGCGGCCCATGCGAGCTGACCCGCATCGAGAATGTCGTCCACTCTCCAGTGCGCGCTCACCATGCGAGCCATCTGCTTCGACATCTTCTCGGCGGGGTCCTGTGTGATGACGCCGAGTCGTACGTCGGGAAGACTGGAGGCAGCTTCAATCATCCGCGACGCGTTCTCCGAGAGAATCGGCGCGGCAAACAAAACGTTCGGCATCAGTACCCGAGTTTGTCTATGAAGTGCGGAAGCATCTTTCGCCACCAGGGCCAGTCGTGATTGACGTCATGTCCCCAGATGTCGAGCCAATGCGGAATGCCTTTGCGATTCAGGATTTCTGAGAAATTGCGTGAGGCATGCGGCGCCTCGTATGCGCCCTGACCTGTTGCAAGTACGATGCGGCTGTGGTGACGCAGTGTTTCCAGCGGCGGCCCCTCGAGATTCTGGACGTATTGCGCGGGATTGTTGAAATACGTGTTGTCGTCGCCGTAGCCTTTCAGGTACGACTGGCCCAGATCATAAAAGCCGCTCATACCGATCAGCGTATCAAACAGATCGGGTCGTCTAAAGAAAGCATTCGCAGCGTGAAATGCGCCGAAGCTCGCTCCCGTCGTCGCGATGCGTTCGCTCGGATTGCCCACCGCCATGCGGATGTACGGAACTACTTCCTCTTCGACGTAGCCCGAATAGAGAGCCTGCCTGCGAGCCTGCTCTTTCACCGGCAGCTGGCGATCCATCCACGCATATGAATTGATGCTGTCGATGGAGAACAGCCTGATGCGCCCGGCCATGATCGCGGGCTCGACAGCCTTTACGAGAAAGAATCTTTCGTTCTCGAGATAATCAGCGGCCGCGGTCGGGAATAACAGAACGGGACGGCCACGCGTCCCATATGTAACGATCGGCATGTCGAGCCCGAGTCGCGGGCTGCGCCATCCGTCGAGTCTTCTTGGAAGGTTGTCGTCTACGAATTTCAAGCCGATCTCGTCACGTGATAGGCAGCTGAAGCGTCGACGAATGCGTCGAACAGCTTTCGCATCTGCGGATCCTTGTCGGCGAGATCCTCCGGATGCCACTGCACACCAACAACGAATTCGTCCTCCTTCGCTTCAACCCCTTCAATCAACCCGTCCGGGGCGAAGGCATTCGCGACGAGATTCTGCGGAAGATTCTTGATTCCCTGGTGATGCATGCTGTTCACGCGAAACTCGCTCGTTCCGAGAATGCGATCGAGTCTCGTATTGGGTACGACGCTTACATCATGAACGAGATCCTGACGCGTGCTCACGCCAGACTTCGGCCAGTAGTCGTGCTTTATTGCCCCGGGATATTCGATGGTCACGTCCTGATAGAGTGATCCACCTGCTGCAACGGAGAGAAGCTGAGCACCGCGACACACCGCGAGAATCGGCTTCCCGTCTTTCATCGCCCAGTTCGAGATCATGATCTCCGTCCGATCGCGATCGGGATCGACTCGTCCGCACGCAGGCGTGCGCGCTTCATTGTATGAATCGGGATCGATGTCCACTCCGCCGGGGAGAAAGATTCCGTCAACGCGATCGTATATCGCGCGAAGGGTCGCTTCATCATCGAGAAGCGGAATGATCCACGGAATCGCGCCGGAGCCGATCAACGTCTTCACATAGCGCTGGCTCATGATCCAGCAGCGCGGAAGCTCGTCGGGAATCTCCTCGAGAGTCTGCGTCGTAACGCCGATGACAGGCCGTGTGCCGGTCACCTTTCGGCGGTCTCCCTGATTATCTGATCGACAACTGCTTTCAAATCTCCGGTCTCCTTATAGGTGGCGAGCTGCCTGTCGGCGCTCGATCCATTCTCGATGATCTTGTACGCGTACTCCACTTCCTTCCGCGTTCCTAGCTCATCGATGACGTCACCAAGGAACCACTCGATGAGCTCCCTGATCAGGACGGGGGCGGGTTGCTCCTGCTTCTTACCGAAATCTATGAGCTTTCCCTTCAGTCCCCAACGGACGGCTCGCCATTTGTTCTCTTCGATCAATTCCGAGCGGTAGACGCGAAATGCGAGGTTATCCCGGCGAAGCTTCCACATTTTCGCCACGACCGCCTGAAGAATCGCCGCCACGCATATCGCTTCATCCACGCGCGTGCAGACATCGCAATTGCGGAACTCGAGCGTCGGATACTTGTAATGCGGACGCACATCCCACCAGAGCTTCGATGCATCGGGAATGCTCTTCGTGCGAACGAGTGTATCGACGAGATCGAGATAATCGGCATCACTCGCGAATACACGCGGCACTCCGCTGCGTGGGAAATTCTTGAAGACGATGCTGCGATACGAATGCAGTCCGGTCTTGCGTCCAGCCCAGAACGGTGAGCTCGTCGAGAGACAGAGAATGTGCGGCAACACATACCGAGCGGCATTGAGACAGTCGATCCTGAATTCCGGATCCTCAATTCCGATGTGGACATGCGTGCCAAAAATCAGGAGACGATCGGCGAGATCCTGAAGCTCTTCTTTTACGCCGAGGTAACGCTCGAGCGGATTGACCTGCTGCTCCTGCCATGAAGAAATCGGATGTGTTCCAGCCGCCGCGATGCACAATCCGTGAGTCTTTGCGGTCGCGATGATCGACTCACGAAGATGCAAGAGCTCTTCGCGACATTCCTGAATCGTCTTGCAGACCTTCGTGCCGACTTCAACCTGGCATTGATGCAGCTCAGGCTTTACGTCGCGCAGCTTTGGAAGGTCCGACTTCATGATCTTGTCGATTCCGCTTTGCAGCTCGCGCGTCTCGGGATCGACGATCTGATATTCCTCCTCAATGCCAACGGTGAGTGTTGGAGCCCTGAGTACGTACTGCCTCATCTACTCTCCAGGAGAAGAGTTGGAACATTGGAGCCGCCGCCTGCGGTGACGTTCAAAAGCTCATCGGTCGAAATGCGAGTGAGACAGCCTTCCACGAATTGACCATGCGACACGTATGGCGCGGTGTCGAGTGAGCGATTGTGGATGTCGAGCTTGCCATCGATCCACGCCGGATATGGTTCTTCGGGAATCGAGACTCGCTGCTGCACGATGTACGGAGAAGCGAGAGCCTCCCTGATGGCTTGTGTCCACTTCTCAGCCGGTACAGTCCATCCCAGCACGATGCCACGCCCGCCGTAATCGTCGTTGGGCTTGAGCACGAGCTGGTCGCGATTGTCTTCGATCCAGTCGAGGAGATCGACTCGCTTTCCTTCAACGACCGTCGATCGGTCTTCGACGACTCGCGTCCATGGAACGTGAGTGTTCACCGCAGCTCGCTCTTCAGCCGTGAACAGATCGGCGTTTCGCTCATCCCCTACGACGGCGAGACTCGCCTTCTTATGAAGGAGCTTGCAGCGGAACGGATTCACCATGCACACTGCCTTTTCCCGCACCGCGCGAACGACATCGCTTGCAAGTCCGCATTGATCGATCAATTCATCGATCAGGACGCGCTTGTAGATCAGCGTTACGTGATAGTCGCCCGAATATAGTTTGCCATTCCGGTACTCCATCTCGCGCGGATCAGCGATCACGCACTCGAGTCCATCCTGCCTGAAGTGATCCTGAAAGAGAACGAACTCATTTCGAGTCGGCACGTCATTCCAGTCGACGATCGCGATACGCGGCTTTTCACGATTGCCGCTCCACTGGCGGAACGCACTGAGCAGCGAATGTTCAACGCCCGGAGCGGCAGGCAATGGAATCACATTGTACTGGCGCTGAAACTCTCCCATTACCGGCAGCGACAGGAAAGCGCGAGTCAGCGCATCTCCGTACGCGGCTCCCGCAGGAGTTTCCGCATTGTACTCAGTGAACTTGAGTCCGCTTCCGTTCTCGCCTTCGGAGTAGAACGCATCGAGCCGCGACGTCGGTGAGGATTCACTGAACCCGGGATCGTCATGGACGAGAACTTCTTGCCAGTCGGTGAGCCCGAACTGAGCGCGCAGCTTGTCGTCCTTCATCGCGGCCTGCCGCGCTTTCTCGAACGCTGAGAGCACGAGCGCACAACGCTCCCTCAGTATTCGATACTCATCGTGCGTGAGAAACCTTGGACGCAACACCGAGCAGAGCTGCCGGCCTCCAAACTCGAGACCTCGCGACGCCAGCTGGCGATGCAGCCAGTCATGCGAGTCCGCCGCGACATCTGGTGTCAATAAATCATGGTACCGCTCGATCGCTTCGTTCACTTAATACCAGACGCGAACTTGGGGCTCGTATCGGTGGACTTCGGCTCTTTCGCCATGCGGATAGCCATGTCAGCCATGTGCTTCACAGTCCAGTCAAAGAACGGCTGCGTGAGCGAATTGATGTCCATGTCGGGCGCGGGATTCATGAAGTCGATCGCGTACGGAATGTCGCCGCGCACCGCGAACTCGACTGAGTTCATGTCGTATCCGAGCGCGCGGACCAGGGTGAGTGCGTCATCGACGATTCGCTTCTTCAATGAATCTGACAGATAGCTCTCGTCATCGATGTACATGCGGCGCCTGGGATCGTACTGCATCGGCAGCACATCCTGTCGTCCGAGACAGAGACAGCGGATGTACTTGTCCCACTCGATGAATTCCTGGAGAACCATCGTGAGCAATCCGCTGTCGTTGTAGTTCTGCCACACTTCCTCGAGCGAGTGGCAGATGTACACATCGCGCCATCCTCCACCGTGTGCGTCCTTCAACACACAAGGAAGTCCGACATAGTCGATCGCCGCTTTCCAGTCGACGGGAAACTTGAGATTCCTGAGGGACTCGGTGTGGGAAATCCCGGGGATGTAGTCCTTATTGGGAAGCACCACGGTCTTTGGACTCGCAACTCCCAGCTTTGTCGCGAGCGTTGCATCGAAGAACTTGTCGTCGGCACTCCACATGAACGGATTGTTCACGACCTTTGTGCCGAGGAGTGATGCGTGCTTCAGGTACGCGCGATAGAAGCCGACTTCGTGGGATATACGATCGATGATGACGTCGTACTGCGGCGCGTCATCCATCCGCGTGATATCGAGCGAGACATATTCCGCCGTTACGCCACCCTTCCGGCGATTGACTTCTTCGATGAATTTCGGGGGGAAAGACCACTCTCTTCCAACGAGAAGGCCGACTTTCTTATCCATGTTGCGCGCGCTTGAGGGTTCTCCCCAAAAAATACTGCAACTCGTCGTTTGATGAGGACTCTCGACCACTCATATTTCCCGAAATGCCTGCGTACGTCGCGCTTTTGAGAGCAGTGAATGTCGGTGGAACCGGCAAGCTTCCGATGACGGAGCTCGCCGCCATGTGCACCAGATGCGGCTTCGGGAAAGTCAAAACGTACATCGCCAGCGGAAACGTCATCTTTACCAGTAAACTCAAGGAACCAGCCGTAAAGCGCGCGCTCGAAGCGCGGCTGTTCGACTATGCGGGGAAACCGGTCGACGTGATGGTCCGCACTCCGGCCGAAATGGAACAGGTGCTCGAGAACAATCCGTTCAAGTCCGGACCGGGTAACAGGACCGTCGCGATCTTTCTCGACGACGCTCCTCCAAAAGACACGCTCAAGACGATCACCGGTCAGGGCGAAGAAAAAGTCGCCCTGGGCAAGCGTGAGATCTACGTCCTGTACGGGGAGGACATGGGGCGGTCGAGGCTCAAGATTCCCGCGGCAAAAACGGGGACCGCCCGAAACATGAACACAGTTGCCAGGCTCGCCGAGCTCGCCGGCGAGCTCGAGTGATCAGATTGCGAGTCCCGATCGATAGATCGTGAAGTCCACCGTCGTGATCATGTTGTCCGAGACGGTCACTTTCTTTACCACGGCGCCTGTGGAGCCGTCGTAACCAATCCTGGGCACAACTCTAACGAAGTATTCTCCACCAGTCTTCAGCTCGACTCGAACCGTCCCGTCGTGGCGGGTCCAGACACTCACCGGCTGCTGTGAGTCGAATGTCACCATCACCTGAGTGTTAAAGACCGGATCACCGCGGTCGTCGACGACACGCACCGTGATCGATGTCGATTCAGGCGCAGTGGAGTGACCTGAACACGCCGCCAGTATTGCCAGTGTTACTACGGTAACCAGTCTTTTCAGCATTGCGTCACTCCTCTCAGTTGGACTCGACCCATCTAGTGTAAGCCCGTTGCGACTTGAGCAGCAAGGGGCCGCTGTCGTAAGACGGGCGCCCGGTCAGCAGCGCGTGCATGTATCCGTTCATTTCACCGATCATCGTGGTATGAAGAATCTTGTTCTCAGGATTGGGATGAATGAGAATCTCGATCTGTCGTGAATCGAATCGGTTGAACTCACCGAGTGTCGTCGAATCCAGGTGATACCGCGGATCGAGGTACCGAATCATGCGATGCGACGCACGCCACGTCCCCCCGGAATCGGACACAACCTTCTTTCCATCGAGCATGATGTTGCGGTCGTCATACGCAAGCGAGACAAGCTTGTGCGATGGATTCGCATTCAGCCAGTCAGCGAATTTCTGCCCGTGCTGCAGTGAATCGAAATTGTATATCGCGTCGAGAAAGACGATTCGGTTCACCCACGATGGAATGGCGAGTTGCCCCTCGACAAACCCGAACATGAACGAGCCGCCGCCGCTGTGACCCGCGAGCGTGACGGTCAGGTCTTTCGTGTTGCCGACAACGGCGCGAATCGAGTCGACGATCTCGGCAATTCGCGCATTCGCATGCTCCGCCGCGTGCGTGCTGCGCCAGCTCGGCCAGCTCAGCTTGTCCGCTTCGATATATGCGACCACCGCGTTAGGCAACCCCATCGTTCTGAGCGCACGCGTCTGCGCCGCGATGTGCTGGATGTCGTAATGCCAGTCGAGACCCTGCGTCATTGCGCGGCCCATCGTCTGTGCCGTCGTATTGCCGTTTGGCAGCGCGTACAGAATGAGATTGACCGGCGCGCCGCGAGTAAAGCTCAGGGGCGCAACTATCGTCGCGGTCGCGCCGGGCTCAAAGCGCAAGACGCGAGTTTGTTCTCCTGTGCCTGATGGTGTGAAACCGTCGAGCTTCATTCCCATCGATGCGCATCCTGCGCACGCGAGTGCGAATACCGTGAGCCGCCATTTGCGTTTCGTTATCAAGCCCCGAACTGACGCAGATGATGATCGAGGTGCTTGTACATCAGCCTTCCCCATTCATCAGGCGTCAGTCTTCCAAAAAACTGGTGAGGGCGGTCGGTGCACGCCTTCGGGCCGCCGTCGACGAACTTGTCGATGATCCCCAGCAACCGCTGCTTCTCCACATCGAACTGCCTCTGGTCGGATATCACCAGATTCGGCGCCGTCGGAGAATTCTTTTTGAATGGACGGTCTTTATTGATGACCATTGCCTTTGCGATTGGTCCCAGAAAGCGACCGATCATTACTCGCGGGGGATTCGAGTCACCCGTGGCCGATTCCATCGCATTGGCGCAATGCGCCAGCATCTGAGCGGGATTCATCTTTCCCCACTGCCGCTCGCTCGTCGCGCCCATTGCATGGAGTCGCGTCCGGATTTCCTCAGCAGCAGCCGGCTCATACAGGCTCTTCATGATCTCCGATCCGTTGTGCCCGGGAATCCAATCTATATCTCAGCCCGCAATCACGCGTCAGCTATTTCCACCAGCAATGGGAAATGATCGGAAGCTGACTTTACCGCCGGGGGAGACGTCCTCACCTCGCAGCTCTTGAAGCGTTCTGCAAACTGCGTCGGTGTGAATACGTAGTCGAGGCGAACGTGCGGACTCCACACGGGAAAGGTGTATCCCGGATTCTTTTCGCGGTCGGAATTCACAACACGCCACGCATCGACATATCCATCCGACTGCATCATCTCGATAGTGCTGCGAGCGATGTCGCGCCCATTGAGCCACACCATCGCGCGAATCCATCTCGGCATCGGTGAAGAGTCGAATCGTTCGCCCGGCGCAAGCGCATTGAAGTCACCAGCGAGAACGTGAAACGCAAATGCGTTTTCTTCCTTCTTCAGCTGTTCCTTGATTCCGTCGAGAAGCCCGCGCAATTCACGCGCGCGCTGTCGCTCTGTCCAGTTGGAGAACCACGCGCGAAGATGCAGCACAAATACCCGCGGATATCCGTCGCCGAGTATCACTTCCAGAATTGCGTGTCGGGTGTGCGGCGGTTGACGCCACGCGAAGGCACGCACCGGGAGATTGCTGAGAAATCCTGTGGAATAACCGGGACGCGATCCCCAATGATGAAATCCTGTGAGCGAGCGAATTCGCTCGACTGTTTCCGGATCTCGTGCTTCCTGCAGAGCTACAACATCAGGGTCGGCAGCTCGAATTACTTCGGCGATCTGCTCGGCGCGACCAACTCCGCCTTCACGGATGTTGTAGGTGAGGAAGCGCACTATTTATCGGGCTTGTCGATCAGGACGAGATACGGCTGGTCCATAAGCACGTCGCGCACGTACTGAACGAAATTCGTGGTCGCCTGAAGATTCACCGGCCTGCCTGTCATCTCGCACAAGCGCTTTCGCAGCGGGCCGAGCGCCGTGGATGCATATGGGTGCGCTTCGCTGAGAGGCACGGAGTGAATCCCGGCGATATGGAAGGAGCTGAAGAGGCTCACCATGTCACCGCCGACGAATGTGACATCCAGATCGCTTGTGCCGGGACCGTCGTGATCGAACGGCTCTTCAGGATGTCCCCATTTATGTCCCGTAATCGAGCTTCCGCGCAGGATGACCTGAACATCATCGGGCGTCGACTTCTTCAGCTCGTTGATGAACTCGTCGTATTCAGCCTGGTTGTTGTGGAACGCTAGTCGTATGACGCGCGCACGAATCTGGTCCTGGCTTTCGGCGCCTTCTGCGCCGGCCGTAGGGGTATTGTCTGTCATGGATGCGTCATTTCTCAAAAGACGGGCCGCCGCGGCAAGGTTGCGAGTTGCGGAATCCCTGCGCGGCCTCCAGAATCTTGGCAACCACCCTTTCCCACCGAGCGAATCATGAAGAGACACCATGCGGCGATGCTCATGCTTGTCATGCCCGCAGCATTACATGCTCAGCAGCCGTCTGCTCCACCCGCAGCTCCGGCTGCAGGCCCCGTTACCGCTGCCTTCCGTGGCAGAACGATGGCGCTCCAGCGGAATCTTGCGCAGGCGTTCGACTCGATTCCGGAATCCAAGTTCGGTTACAAGCCAACCGCGTCACAGCTCACGATCGGCTACATCGCGCAGCACCTCGCGAACGACAATTATCTCTTCTGCAACGCCTTCGGCGACATGAAGGGAACGCGCGAAGCCGCCGACACTGCCACTGCAGATTCGGTGAAGGCAACGTGGCCAAAGGCAAAGCTCGTCGCAAAGCTCAAGGAGTCATTCACTTTCTGCGAGAATGCCTTCAACCAGCTCGACGATTCGAAGCTGGGCGATATGGTTTCGCTTCAGTTCGGAAATAATCCGCCGCGTCAGGTTTCACGGGTAACCATGGTGCTCGGCCACGCGCTCGACATGGCTGATCATTACAGCCAGATCGCGAATTACATGCGGCTCAACAACATGATTCCGCCAACGGCGCTGCCGCGCCCGAGACCTGCGGGCTGATCACTTCGTTTTAGAGTCGTAAATCCTGGAAAGCCAGGAAGCCGCATCATCAGCGGCTTCCTGGCGCAGGACGTGTCCCGCAGGGTACCACTTTATTTCCTTAGGCTCCGCGGCAGCCGCAAATAACCTCTCGGCCTGCTCGGGAACGATCGTGCGATCGAATTTTCCATTGAGCATCAGCAGCGGTTTTCCTTTCAGCGATTTTGCGGACTTGAGAGGGTTCGACATCATGCGAACCATGTTTGTCCATGGTGTTTCCGGTAAGTCACCGCCCGCTGCTAGAATAACCGACGATACTCGAGAAACGTTCGCGGCTGTCTGGATGGCGATGTAGCTGCCAAGGGAATATCCGGCGATCGAGATGCAGCGCGGGTTGATTTCTTTCTGCAACGCGAGCCACTCGATAGCTCCTTTCGCTTCCCCCAGCGCTTTATTCCACTCCTTCACGAGTGCGAGTGGGTTCGCGCGCGCTCTGTCGATCAGTGCGTCGTCGCGATCACCGTGCAGCGGGAGATCTATCGCAAGACTCGCAATTCCTCGTGCGCCGAGTGAGCGTCCCATCGTCGAGGAGAGTCGCTCCTTCGATGAGCTGAACCCATGCAGCAGCAATACCGCCGGGACCGGCTGTGGGGACCGCGGAATGAGAAATATCCCGGGAACTTTCGCTCGGGCGATGTCGAGCGTGATGAACACGCGGTTGACACTGGACGGCATGTGGGATGTGCATGGAGCACATCACGCGCCGTACTGAACCAGATCCCAGCGATTGCCGTAGAGGTCCTCGAAGACACATACGGTACCGTATGGTGCCTGAAGCGGCTCCCGGATGAAGCGAATTCCGTCGGCAACCATGCGATTGTAGTCGCGCCAGAAATCATCGGTGCTCAGAAAAAGAAACACTCTTCCGCCCGATGATTTCCGATGAATTTCGATTGCTCTTCGTTCGACGCGCGCGCGAGAAGCAGAGTCGTTCCTGTCGAACCGGCAGGTGCAACTATTACCCAGCGCTTGTCCTGCTCGGGCTGGTAGGTGTCTTCTACGAGAGTGAATCCGAGCTTATTCGTGTAGAACGCGATGGCTTCGTCGTAATCGCGAACGACGAGCGCGACATGGACGATTGAATGTTTCATCAATAACCGATTGCCAGCCCGTCTTTTCGTGGATCACTTGCCGCTGCGAAGCCTTTCGGCAATCGCACAATGGCCTGTGCTCCCCCGAATGCAATCGGTGGCTGCTCGATGAGAACATGTCCCATCGCAGTCAGTGCGGCCCGCACTGAATCGGTTATCGGAGCTTCCAGTGCCACGCGTTGTCCATCGTAATGACGAAAGCGCGGCGCGTCGATCGCCGCCTGGAGATCCATTCCAAACAGGAAATAGTTGAGCAGGAACTGCACATGGCCCTGTGCCTGCACACCGCCGCCCATGAGTCCAAAGCTCATGTACGCTTGCTCCCTTCCGTTCACATTCTGCGTAACGAATCCAGGAATGAGCGTGTGGAACGGTCGCTTGCCTGGCGCGACGGTATTCGGCAAGCCCGGTGTGAGAGTGAAGCCTGCGCCGCGATTGTGCAGCACGAATCCGGTGCCTGGAACGACGACTCCCGATCCGAAGTAGTCGTAATTCGAGTTGATGAACGAAACCATGTTGCCATCGGCATCAGCAACCGTGAGATAGATCGTCTCGCTCTTTGTGCGCGCTGGTCCGGGATCTACATGCTCGTGCGCATGCAGCGGATCGAGATGACTGCGACGCTCGGCGATAAATGCATCGGTCAACATTTCTTCCGCGCGCATGTCGAGATGATCGGCATCGCCGACGAATCGATCGAGGTCTGCGTACGCGAGCTTCTTTGCTTCGATGAGATGATGCAGATACGCTGCTGAGTTGTGACCCATCGACTTCAAGTCGTAAGGCTCGAGAATTCTGAGCATCTCGAGGGCAGCGATTCCCTGATTGTTCGGAGGCAGCTCCCATACGCGATAGCCGCGGAACGGAACGGAGATCGGCGTCACCCACGTCGGCTTGTTTTTCCTGAGGTCGTCGATGGTGACGAAACCATCGAGCTCCTTGAGACGCGCGACGAGACGTTGCCCGAGTGCGCCGCCGTAGAAAGTGCCAATGCCGTTGTGCGCGATGTCGTCGAGAGTCTTTGCGTAATCGGGATTACGAAACCACTCGCCGGCTTTGGGCGCGTGTCCGCCGGGGAGAAATGTTGCGGCGGCCCCAGGATCGCGTTTGAGGAGTGCGGTTTGATCCGCCCACTGCGCAGCGATGATTGGCGAAACCGGATATCCGTCGCGGGCATAACCGATCGCGGGCTCGAGAGCCTGCGCTAAAGTGCGACGCCCATAGGTGCGCAGCAGCAAATCCCAGCCAGCGAGCGCACCGGGAACGGTCACCGACATCGCGCCTTGCTGCGAACCGGATTTGAATCCGCGCGCCGCCAGCGTTTCGCGCGTCATCAACGACCCCGCGCGTCCGCTCGCGTTGAGTGCGACGAGCTTCTGTTCTTTTGCGAGCCAGATGATGGCGAACATGTCGCCGCCGATGCCAGTCATGTGTGGCTCAGTCACGCTCAACACTGCCGCGGCAGTTACAGCGGCGTCGATCGCGTTTCCTCCGCGTCGCAGGACATCAAGTCCCGCAGAGGATGCGAGTGGCTGGCTTGTCGCAATCACGCCATGTGGCGCGTACACGGTCGAACGTCCCGCAAGAGTAGTGGGGCGTTGCGCGAAGAGTGCCGCGGGCGCAGCCATAGCGAATAGAACTGCACCCGCGGCGAGAATACTGATTGTCATGCGCTACAACATACGATTTCGGTATGCCCCCCGAGAGATTCTGGAGCCTGGACGTCGTCTACCATCTGTCCGTGGCGGACACTTCTACAGCATCGAATCTGGAATCGATCAGTATTTCGTCGATGAGTTTTCGAGAACCTCCTACATAAGTCCACGCCCAATCGGTGTCGTTCGCTACAAACCATGCGTGATCCTGCGGCCACCACAGATTTGCGGTCTGACTCGCAAAGTGTGCTAACGGATCGAACGTATCCCTCGCTCCTTCAATTGGTCCCTCGAATACGTAATAACGTCGACCCGGGAGATCGAGAACTGCACCCTTCGATTTGCGCGCAATTGTTCCGCCATATCCTTCCCACGCCGCAAAAAAACAATGCGACGGAGATGCTGTTGCGTGGCTAAGATGTTCGATCAGGGGGTCAATCAGAGTCTGGTGAATTTCTCCGACGCGCGCCTGCGAATTTCCGTCGCCCTTGTATGCGAATTCTTCCGCGGCCGCTGCGTCCCGAAAATCAACTCGGACTTCCGCAGCAAGCTCCTTCCAGCGTCTAGTTGCGCGAGGCTCGACGTTGAGATCGAACGGGTTGAAAATCTTGACGTACGCATCAAAGCCAGAGGGAACGAACGATGCCACGTTGCGGGCGAACGTCGTAAGCTTTCAATTCGGCCACATCAGCTCGTTCTGATCGTAACTCGGCTTCAAGAACTTCAAATCGGCGATTGTTCTTCGCGGCACCGGCGGCGGCTGAGGTGCACCGTCAGGTACGGAAGTGACGACCATGAACCCCTCGTTCTGATCGATTGCGCGCCGATGTCGTTCAACGTGAACGCCCCACCAAATCAAGAGAGCCGCGCACAGTAGAGAGACCAGAACTATCCGGGATGCTGTCACGACTGGACTCCCCGTCGCAATGCTTCGGATCTGCTCACAATCGCTCTCCCGACCGCAGCGAGCGATCGCAAAAACACCCAGAGAACGGCAACGGCGACAAACGAAATTGTATAGAGCCGCAGAAGCTCAGATGGAAAAAATCGATCGATCAGCGAGACGTGTTTGAAGCCCGCCGGAAGGGGGGTGATGAACCACGGCATGAAAAAGCCAAAGCCTTCGACATAGCACGAATCGCACGTCAACGTGGGATCGAGGATTGACGCGTGAGCGAAAGTCCGCTCGAACACGAGCGGGATCGCCGCAACCAGGGCGACAAGCGCAATTACGCCAAGCTGATTTCGCAGCTTTTGATTTGAGCTCATGCATGTCCTTCCGAAGAGAAACGGAATACAGCATGCGCGGAGAGAGAGCGACTCGACGCAGGTTGTACAAAACGTTATTCTCGCACCTGTGAGAATAACAAGACTTTTCATCGCCGCGACGGTCCTCGTCGCCTGTACGCCCCGGCCGGCAACCGCTCCGGTACCCAAGCCGACAATCATTCCGCATTCGGCATGGGAAGCAACGCCGCCCGTTGGTTTCGCAGCGGACGCAACGCGTCGCAACAAAGCCCCCGGTGATTCGCTGTCATTTCATGATCTCAGAGTGGGCGTGCTCAGCACCCGCACCGACTCGACAGGCGCAAAGCCAGTCGACATTGCGAAACTCAAACTGACCCTTGGCGACAAATCAGAAGAACGCGACGCGCGCGAAGGTTCTGCATTCAACTGGAACGGATATCACGTCGCCATCGTCGCCGTGTATGGACCCGGGGAGCTCGGCGGCGGACTCGCCGCAATCGAAATCGGGACGATCGCTTCCCTTCCGCCGCAGATTGCTAATTCAGATTCGGCAGGCGGCGCCGCAATGCGACTTCGCATCCGCCACAACATCACGCACATCACACTTCATCATGAAGGCGATGCGCAGCCGCTCAGGCCGGACGACGATGTTCCGAAGAAACTTCGCGCACTCTACTCATGGGGCGCATCGGATAGAAACTGGTGGGACGTTCCCTACCACTTTCTTCTCGATACAAAGGGAAATATCTACGAGGGCCGTGACTACCACTACATGGGCGAGACGAACACGACGTACGATCCCAGCGGTCACTTCCTGATTACGGCAATCGGCAATTACAACAAGCAGGAAGCAACGCCAGAGACGTTGAATGCCATCGCCGATCTGATGGCATGGGCAGTCAGCGAATTCGACGTGCCGCTCGACAACATCAAAGGGCACTACAATTACGCCGACACCGATTGCCCGGGAAAGTATCTGAGAAAATATCTCGAGGACGGCACGTTCCGTCGCATGGTCGAGGAACGACTTGCACGCAAAAAGAAAGTCGGCGGATGAGATACTTCGTCGCGCTCGCTGTGTTGCTTGCCTTTGCATGCTCGGATGGAACAGCACCCGTGGGCAACGCAGGCGCGGGGACGTATGACCTTCTGACCAGCGATGGAAAAGCCCTCCCGACGCTCGAAAGTGAGACGAGCACAAAGACCATCACTCTCCTCAGCGGCACACTCACTCTTCAGTCGAATCTGCAATTCATGCAGGTCCTGAATTACCGTGAGCAGCTCAAGAGTGATGGCTCGACCACGTCGACCCAGACTGTAAGAAACGGAACGTACTTCGTTACCAGCGGAACAATCTCGTTCACGATGCCTTCGTACAACGGCAATTCACCGCCGACAGTCTGGGGCGGATCGATCGGATCAACTACGATCAAATTCGCGGACCCGACGACAAATCGGGCGTCGGAGTTTCGCCGGCAGTAATCCACCCGGTTTCGCCACTAGCAGTTTGGTCGTCTCAATCACATCATTGGCGCCATCTCCAGCCACGTTATTCGTATGCGCATTTCTCGACTGATTCTGACAAGCGCCGCGCTCTCGCTCGCGCTCACGAGCCCCGCATCATCACAGGGACTTCGCGGGAAGATCTCGGATCTCTTCATCTTCGGCGACGGCAACACTCAGCTCTTCCTCGCCGGGTCCGGGGATCCGAACAATCCTGCAAGCGCACGCGCGCATGGCTCGCATTTCATTCCGTCTGCATCCGCCGAGAACGCCTCGATCATCACCTTCATCACCAGCGCACTCGGCCGCAACGTCGCAAACATGCCGATCGGATCCACCTCCGGCTCCGAAACGTTCAGCTTCGCCGGCGGTGTTCCGGTTCGCACTTCAACATCTGCAGGTCCAATCTTCGCCGAGCGTCCGCAGACTCTGGGTCGTGGTCGTGTTCTCGCCGGCGTGAATCGCAGCTCGTTCAGCTTTGCGACAATCCGCGGAGTGGACATGCACAATGTCGACCTGACATTTACTCACCAGAACAGCGATTTCCCCGGATGCTCGACGACGTTCGGCGATGATTGCGCAAAGTACGGCGTTCCGAGCTTCGAGAATGACAACATCGCAATCGCCTTGAATCTCGATCTCCAGGTGAAAGTCAATTCGATGTTCATGACATACGGCATAACCGACAAAGTCGACGTCGGTCTCGTCGTGCCAATTGTCGAAGCTGAGTTCACCGGAGCAAGCAGAGCGCAGATCAATCCATTTGGCGGAACTACCGCCAACCACTACTTCGCGGGAACTTCGGCCAATCCAACTCTCACCGCAGAGCGACAGACGCACGGAACCGCAACAGGCCTCGGCGACATTGCGCTCCGGTTCAAGGCCAATCTTCGCAGCACCGACAAGGCGAGTGTCGGACTACTCCTGGATGGACGTTTCCCGACAGGCAGCGAAAAGGATCTCCTCGGCGCAGGTAAATTCTCTGGTCGCGCACTCGCGATCATCGCGTCGAAGTTCGGCGAGTTTTCGCCGCACATCAACGTCGGTTATCTGCATCGCGCGGGAGAAAGCCAGAACGACGCGGTGCTGGGCACATTCGGATTCGATCAGCTGATCGGATCGAACTTCACTCTCGCAGCCGATCTCGTGAGCGAGCTGCAGGTCGGTGACAGCAATCTCGAGCTTCCCCAGCCCGTCCATTACGATGCACCATTCAGCCGCACGCTCAATGTCACAGACATTCCGGATATTCGCGATGACATTGTGAATGGATCGTTCGGGTTCAAGATCCGCGCGGCGAAGAATCTGACCGCGGTGATCAACACGCTCTTTCCTCTCAATCGCGGAGGATTGCGCGCTGACATGACCTACACCGCAGGTCTCGAGTACAGCTTCTAGATCACCGCACCGAGCGCAGCGACCATTCCGATCCATCGCGACGGAATGATGCGCTGAAATTCACTGGCTGACGCTGCGCCTTTCCGTCACTCGTAGTGTACTCGTAAGTGCCAACAAGCCGCGCCTCGGCGGAGTTTCCAGTCACGTCGAGTCCGGTCAAACTGAACGTGACGTTGAGGTTGCGCGTCGAGCTGAAGAACTGCTGAAATCCGCGCGCCTGATCGCTCGAAATTCCCGGGTATGCGCGCCGCACCTCATCGATGTCGCGCGATTCGATTGCTCTCGCATAAGCAGAAACGAGCGAATTGATATCCTCACGCGCTGAACGCGTTGGAGTTGGCGGCGGATCGACTTGTTTCTGAACGACCGCTGCAGGAGGCGGCGCGACGAACACCGGCGCGGGCGGCGGAGGTGCAATGACGACCGGGGCCGGTGCGGGCGCTGGTGATGGAGCAACCGCATTGACGGTGGCTCGCTGAGTTTCCTTCGGAGTTACCTGCGGCTTTGCAACAGGCTTCGGCGGAGGAGGTGTCGGACGTGGTGTCGCTTTCTTTTCTGCAACCTTTGGCGGCGTAGGGGTCTCGACTTTCTTCTCGGGCTCAGCAACGACAGGATCGGGTTCTTTCTTCGTTTCCGGAACTGCCGCAGCGGGAGGATTTGCCTCTGCAACCATCGACGTCGTGGACACCGCGGGCGGATTTACCTGAGCGGAATTGTCGGCGCTTTTCTTCGGGCCGAACACAAACCAGCCGATAATTACGATGGCAGCTGCACCGATTCCCATCGCGATGGGCTTCCATGACTTTTTGTCGGCCGTGATGGGCGGCATCGTCTTCTTCTCGCCCTCCGCCATCTCCGCGATGTCGGGCGCTTTCTGGAATCCGGTCAACGACGCAGTCGACGCATACGGATTGCCGCTCAATCCCGCGCGAACACTGATGAGCTCGTTCGCCATGTCGAGCGCGTTCGCATAGCGATCCTCAGGATCCTTCGCCATCGCCTTCCGGACAATCGCGTCGAGAGCGGCCGGCAATCCAGGTCGCACTTCGGCGAGCGGCTTCGGCATCTCGGTGACGATGCGATAGAACAAGCTCTGGAGCGTTGGCGCTTCGAACGGTTTCGTACCGGCAAGGAGGTGATACATCACCGCGCCAACAGCAAAGATGTCGGTCTGCGGGAGCATCTTCCCACTGGTGATCTGCTCCGGCGCCATGTAGCTCGGAGTTCCAACCGCCACGCCGGTCTTCGTCATGTCCGACGACGCGAGATGCGCGACGCCGAAGTCCATGATCTTCGCTTTCCCCTCATCGGAGACGCGAATGTTCGCCGGCTTGATGTCGCGATGCACGATTCCGTTCTTGTGCGCGTACGACAGGCCCATCAGAACATCGACGATGATATCGAGCTTGGACTGCAGCTTCATCGGCTCCGCGCTCGCCATGATCTTCTCGAGATCCTGGCCCTGAAGGAACTCCATTGCGATGAAGAGGTGACCATCGAGCTCGCCTAAGTCGTAGATGGTTACGACGTTCGGATGCTGTAGTGATCCGGCGGCTTGGGCCTCGCGAAGAAAGCGCGTGCGGTGATCCTTGTCGCGCGCGATCTCGGGATTCATCACCTTGATGGCGACGGTTCTGCCAATGACAGAATCCTTGGCGCGGTAGACTGTGCCCATCGCGCCTTCGCCAAGAACACTGATGATTTCGTACTTGCCGATTTGTTTGACTTCTTCAGCCATCGGCGAACTGAGCATTAATCACGGAGCAAAGTTGTCAGTTAAACGCCAAAAACGCGAGTCGTCTACTGACGATTATGATGGTCTGTTTGTGACAGAACATGTTTACCAAACTGAAGACGGTTTACTCGAACGCGGACAATCCGGTCACCGCCTGACCAATGATCAGCGAATGGATGTCATGCGTTCCCTCGTACGTATACACGCTCTCCAGGTTCGCCATGTGCCGCATCGATGCATACTCGGCGAGAATTCCATTCGCGCCAAGTAAGCGCCGCGCTTCGCGCGCGATGTTGGTCGCAATGTTGACGTTATTGCGCTTGGCCAGTGAAACCTGCTGCGGCGTGTAGCTTCCATTGTCCTTCAGGCGCCCGAGATGCAGTGACAACAACTGTGCTTTCACGATCTCGGTAACCATGTCTGCCAGTCGTTCCTGCTGAATCTGGAATCCGGCGATCGGCCTGCCGAACATCACGCGATTGCCCGCGTACGAAAGCGCTTCTTCATAACACGCAATCGCAGCGCCGATTGCGCCCCACGAAATTCCATAGCGCGCCTGCGTGAGACACATCAACGGACTTTTCAGTCCGCCTGATTCCGGAAGAATCGAATCCGCGGGAAGATGAACGTCTGCAAATACGAGCTCCGACGTATCGGACGCGCGCAGCGAAAGTTTTCCCTTCTGATCGCGCGCCGTAAATCCGGGAAGATCAGTGGGGACAATGAATCCGCGAATCGAATCCGGCTCCTTCGAGTCGTCCGTCTTTCCCCACACTACCGCGATCTGCGCAGTCGATCCGTTCGTGATCCACATCTTCGCGCCATTCAGGATGAACGTGCCGTCACCCTGTTCGCGCGCACGCGTGATCATTCCGGCCGGGTTCGATCCGTAGTCGGGCTCGGTCAGTCCAAAGCATCCGATGATCTCACCGGCCGCCATCTTCGGCAGATAGTGCTTCTTCTGCTCTTCGCTCCCGAACGCGTAGATCGGATACATCGCGAGCGAGCTCTGCACAGACGCAAATGAGCGCACGCCGGAATCGCCGCGTTCGAGCTCCTGGTTGATCAAGCCATAAGCGACGTTCGATAATCCCGCGCAGCCGTACTCTTCGGGGAGATTCGCGCCGAATACGCCGAGCTCCGCCATTTGCGGAATGATTTCTTTTGGAAATCGTCCTTCGACGTAGCACTTCCCGATGACGGGAATTACCTGCTCATCAACGAACTGCCGGATGCTGTCGCGTATCGCGCGCTCTTCTTCTGAGAGAGCGAAGTCGATATTGAAGATGTCTTTGCTTGCCATGACTTGAATTTAGCCTGTCGTGCGGGCGAATCGACGGTGCGGACCCGGCTGAAACATCCTGCTCTGGTCCGACCAGATTCTCGTCGTCACGTCGATTGTTCTGTCGCCGATCGTAATCACATTGACCGACGACGGCCGTCCCCCTCGCGATCGGCTCGAAACTGTGCCAGCCGTCGATATCACGGTGCCGCGTCGCGTGTGCTCGATATAATGCACCGATTCCTGGTGATCGTGCCCGCACAAGACGAGATCCACGCCCATCTGTGCGAACCTGCCGAGAATTTTTTTTGTGTTCTTGAGGCCGTGGCGCTGTGATATCTCTCCCTTCACGGGGTTGTGATGCATCACGATCACGCGAGCAGTCCCCGGCGGATCCGACCTGAATTCATCCTCGGCGATGTCGAACTGATCCTTTCGAACGTGGCCGATGATCGAGATGTCACGAACGTTCCAGGTGAGATTCCCCCATGTAACGCCCTGTGACGTGTTCAAACCAACCAGTGTTACTCCCGGGACCTTCAGAACTGGCTCGAGATCCTCCGAGATGAACTTCATGTAGTTCTCGTACATCTTCTCGGGATTTCCAATTCCTAGCGGAGCGCGCCACCACATCACATCGTGGTTTCCCGGAATGACGATCGTCTCGCTGACCTTGCGCGCCTCGCGAATGAACACTGCCGCGCGCTGAAACTCACCGGCGCGGGATCTCTGCGAGAGATCACCGGAGATGGCGACAACATCGAATTTCTCTTCCTGGATCGCTGCTTCGATGGCATCGATTTGTGCCGGCACTGAAGGCCGGCCAAAGTGCAGATCCGATACGTGAAAGATCGTCGTCACTCTAGCTTTGTTATTTCCCTTCCACCATGTCGGCGAAACTCGTTGCGAGCTCTCGCGCCAATTGCCTGAATCCATAGGGAGATAGAGCGTCCTGCGCGGCGTTCGGCTCGCGGCTGACCTGCGATTGCACATCGTCAGCCCATACTACTCTCGCCGTGCGCGAATCTATCAACAGCATGCGCACTGTTCCCTTCCTGATTCCGTTGCGATTGTCGACATGGACCTCGAGCGGTAGGAGGGCGTATCGCGCATTCGTTAGCGCCACAAGGTTGCGGATGTCGCTGCCGAGCGGCTCGCCGAGTGGAGTGTCGCCCGCTTTGATGCGGCGTATGTCCTGGACGTTGAGCTGTCGGGGATCATTCACGATTCCACCGGTTCTCATCGCAGCTTCGACGAGATCACTTGCCGAAACCCAGTTGTTGCGAACTCCGCGCTTGCGGAACTGATCAATCAATTCCTGGTCCAGGATAGGTAGCAGGTCCTGATGATTCGGAGCGAGGTCCCACTGATCGCCGAATGACGCAACCGCAATGTACTGCGCGGGCAGTAGCGCGAGCTGGCGGCTCATTAGACCACTCAGCGGGGACGGATTACCGGGGCTCACGGCCTGCGTCGAGGAGCCGCCCCCGGAAGCGCAACCATATAGTAGCACCAGCCCCGTCAGGGCCATCGCCGCGCGGGGAAAGAGATGTGTATGAAGTCGCATGGTCAGATTGCGGATAACATAACCGATACGCAATTTCACCGTCCACCTTCCACAACAAGCCGGATGCGCCGGATTTTCCAGTCGCTCGTGCTGGTGCTGATCGCCATTCTTGGCGCCGCCAGCTTTGCGTGGCTCGCTCTCAAGCGTGGCGAGCCGGTCAACGCTGCGTGGCTCCTCACTGCCGCGGTCTGCACATACATCATCGCGTATCGGATCTACAGCAGAATCATTGCCGCAAAGATTTTCGAGCTCGATGCAGACCGCGCCACGCCGGCAGTCAGGCTCAATGACGGGCGCGATTACACACCAACCAACAAGTGGATCGTCTTCGGACACCACTTCGCTGCGATCGCCGGACCGGGCCCGCTCGTTGGACCAACTCTCGCCGCACAATTCGGATTCCTCCCCGGCGCACTCTGGATTATCGTCGGCGTCGCACTCGGCGGAGCAGTTCAGGATTTCGTCATCCTCTGCGCCTCGATGCGGCGCGATGGCAAATCCCTCGGACAGATGGCCAAGGACGAAATAGGAACGGTTGCAGGATACACGGCTCTCGTCGCAGTCCTCGGCATCATGATCGTACTCATATCGGTCCTCGCTCTCGTCGTCGTGAATGCGCTCAAGGCGAGCCCGTGGGGAATCGTGACGATCGGACTCACGATTCCAATCGCGCTCATCATGGGCGGGTACATGAAGTGGATTCGTCCGCACCGTGTTCTCGAAGCCAGCGGCATCGGACTTGTCCTCTTGTTCGTTGCGCTGTTCGCGGGGAGATGGGTCGCCGACAATCCTGCAATTGCGCCGATGTTCACGCTGAGCGGAAAGTCGATCGCGATCATCATCATGATCTACGGATTCGCTGCGTCCGTTCTTCCCGTTTGGCTGCTGCTCGCGCCGCGCGATTACCTCAGCGCTTTCGTAAAGATCGGCGTCGTTGGCTCTCTGGCTCTTGGCATTCTCTTCGTCCTTCCCGATCTGCAGATGCCCGCGGTGACCAGGTTCACCGACGGAACCGGACCGATCTTCGCGGGAAAACTTTTTCCGTTCGTATTCATCACCATCGCGTGCGGGGCGATTTCCGGCTTTCACGCTCTCGTTGCGTCTGGTACGACTCCGAAGATCATCGCGTCGGAAACCGATGCGAGAATGGTCGGTTACGGCAGCATGTTGATGGAGTCGCTCGTCGCGGTGATGGCACTCATCGCTGCGTGCGTTCTCACACCCGGGATTTATTTCGCGATCAACGCACCTGCCGGCGCGCTCGGAACAACAGTGCAATCTGCAGCAGAGGCAATACGCGGCTGGGGATTCACTCTCGATCCGAATGAGATGACGAATCTCGCGAAGCAGGTCGGCGAGGCGTCACTTCTTTCGAGGACTGGAGGTGCGCCGAGCCTCGCGGTTGGAATGGCGCATCTCTTTTCAAGAGTGCTTGGCGGGTCGAACGCGATGGCGCTGTGGTATCACTTCGCGATCATGTTCGAGGCGTTGTTCATTCTCACGACTCTCGATGCGGGAACGAGAGTGGGTCGCTTCATGCTGCAGGACCTTCTCTCGCACGTGTGGAAGCCGATCGGCCGTGTTTCATGGTATCCGGCCGTGGTGGGCACATCTGCGATTTTCGTGATGATGTGGGGCTACTTCCTGTACCAGGGAGTGATGGACCCGCTTGGCGGTATCAATTCACTCTGGCCTCTGTTTGGAATTTCGAATCAGCTTCTGGCAGCGGTCGCGTTGTGCGTCGGAACTACCGTCATCATCAAGATGGGCAAAGCGCGCTATGCGTGGATCACGACGCTTCCGCTCATATGGCTCGCGATCGTGACCCTTACCGGTGGCTGGATCAAGATTTTCGACGCAAGCCCCAAGCTCGGCTTTCTTGCGCACGCGAGAATGCTGGAATCGGCCATTGCGTCCGGTGCATTACCAAAAGGCGTCGCTTCTGTTGAGGCTGCGCATCGTATGATATTCAATGATCGTCTCGATGCTTTTGTCGCGGCGTTCTTCATGGCATCGGTCGTCGTGATTCTCGTCGAGAGCATTCGCGCGTGGACGAGTATTCTCTCGGGCAGAAGGACAGCGGCGAGCACCGAAGTAAGATTCAGTCACCGCCGGGACTTCGCGGTCGATGCTGCGGCTCCATAACAATCACCAAAAACCGTAATGCGAAAGATTCTGTTAGCACTGGCAATCTGTTCAACGTCGGCGACAGCGCAGACGTTCGACTTCTCCATCAAGAACATCATGCGCGGCCCCGAGCTGTATGGGCGCGTGCCTTCTGATATTCGATGGAGCGCTGACAACAAGTGGATCTACTTCAACTGGGTTGAGCCGGGCACCGACTGGCGCGAGACACCGAAGCGTTATCGAGTGCGCGCGGTGCCGGGTGCGAAACCGGAGCGAGTGACTCCGGCCCAGTTTGATTCTGCGGGTGCAACTGCGACCGTCGGAAATCGTTCCGGCAACGGACGGTACATGGCCGTCGAGTACGGCGGCGACATCTTCGTGACGGACATGACGCGTGGAACGACGCGCCGTCTCACACAGACGAATGCACGCGAATCCGATCCGACATTTTCGCCGGATGCGTCGAAGGTGTTCTTCATTCGCGAGAACAACGTCTATTCGATCGACTTGAACACTGGTCTGCTTCAGCAGCTGACAGATCTTCGTCAGGGTCCTGCACCATCGACGCCAGCGCCGCCAACCGGACAGGCTGGAAGAATCGCACAGCAGCAGCGTGATCTCTTCGAGGTGATTCGCGACCAGATTCGCGCGGACAGTATCGCAAAAGCCGCTCGCGACGAGAGAGCCTCGAGAGCATTGAAGACATTCTATACTCAGGCTAACGAGCAGCTATCGGGAATCAGTCCCTCGCCGACGGGCGATGCGCTCATTCTCACGACAAATATTCCGGCGCAGGGTCAGAGATCGAATGACATTCCGCGATACATCACCGAGAGCGGATATGTCGAGCAGATCCGCGGCCGTGAAAATGTCGGTGATGTGCAGGACAGGGGTCGCGTTGCGCTGATCAATCTCAAGACCGGTAATCTCACGTGGCTCAGGCCTTATCCGAATGACTCGACGTTTGGATCGTTCGCATTCTCGCTGGGATGGAGCGCCGACGGACAGCACGGGGCCTTCTTCGGATACACTGCCGATAACAAGGTTCGTGTTCTCCAGGTCGTAGATGCGAACGGAAAGCTCACGACGCTCGAGACTGCGCGTGACAGCGCGTGGATCGGCGGGCCGTGCGCGTTTGGCTGTGCGGGCTGGTACGATAACGGAAAGCGCTTCTACTATGTCTCTGAGACGACGGGATACGCGCACCTGTACACGGTGAATGCAGACGGAACCGATCGTCGCCAGCTCACGAGCGGAAAGTGGGAAGTTCTCGACGTCGATCTGTCTCCAGACGGAAAAACGTTCTACATGAGAACGAACGAGCCGTCGCCGTTCGAAGAGCAGTTCTACACGATGTCGGTGAATGGTGGCCCTCGCACGAAAGTCACTACCAAATCCGGTCGCCATGTTGTCACTGTGTCACCCGACGGAACGCTGCTCGCGGATGTGTATTCGTATGTGAACCGGCCGCCCGATCTGTTCCTCATGCAGAACAAGCCGGGCGCGGAGGAATCACAGCTGACCGTGAGCCCGAGCAAGGAGTGGCTCTCCTTCAACTGGATTGCACCGAAGATCGTGATGGTTCCCGCGAGCGATGGTGCGATGGTTCCCGCGCACATCTACACGCCGCAGGAGATGGGTGCACAGCCGAACGGCGCCGCAGTGATCTTCGTGCACGGTGCCGGATACCTGCACAACGTCGGCAATTTCTGGAGCGAGTATCCGCGCGAGTACATGTTCAACCAGTATCTCGCGTCGAAGGGTTACGTCGTGATGGATGCGGATTATCGCGCCTCGTCAGGATACGGTCGCGACTGGAGAACGGCGATCTATCGCTACATGGGCGGACGTGATCTCGATGATCAGGTGGATGTCTCGAAGTATCTGACGAAGACATTCAACATCGATCCGGAGCGGATCGGCATTTACTTTCCAGCACAGTGGGATCCGAAGCTTGGAATTCACGTGACTTGAAGTCGCGGCC